>CENP01041678.1_pt1 | contig 61325 bp, 53 predicted proteins | sample 361281 | NCBI WGS metagenome assembly CENP01 (sample SAMEA2591122, study PRJEB7988) | marine metagenome | biome: marine biome (ENVO:00000447); feature: deep chlorophyll maximum layer (ENVO:xxxxxxxx); material: saline water (ENVO:00002010), including plankton (ENVO:xxxxxxxx) | depth 70 m
CGTCAGAAGTATTATTAAGAAAGTAGCTCCAACGGATGCGAGAGTTCTGATAAATGGACCAAATGGTTCAGGTAAAGAAATAGTTGCCAATCAACTACATCAGCTTAGTGCGAGATCAAAACAATATTTCATTGAAGTTAATTGTGCAGCAATACCATCAGAATTAATCGAATCGGAATTATTCGGTCATATAAAAGGATCTTTCACATCTGCAATAAAAGACCGCAAGGGTAAATTTGAACTCGCGAATGGGGGAACTCTATTTTTAGATGAAATTGGAGATATGAGCTTATCAGCTCAGGCAAAAGTTTTACGAGCACTTCAAGAAAATCGTATAACTCCAGTGGGTTCAGGAAAATCAATCCCTGTCGATGTCAGAATTATTGCAGCGACAAATAAAAATTTAAAGAAAGAAATTGAGGAAGGACGATTTAGAGAAGATTTATACCATCGGCTTAGTGTTATTGTAATCGATGTTCCCTCTTTAAACAGCCGAAAGCAAGATATTCCTGAACTCATTGATCATTTCTTAAATAATTTAACAGACCAAGGTTTTCCTCCAAAAACCTTTACCCAAGAAGCCATAGATCATTTAAAATCTGCAGATTGGACGGGTAATGTCCGTGAATTAAGAAATGTCGTTGAACGACTTCATATTCTCGGATCAAATCCAGTGCTTCTCGAGGAAGCCTCTAAGTATTCTTAATTTCTAGTTCATTGAACTTATGATAAAATCTTTTTGTCAGTAGAATAGCGCTAATTGTCAAACCAATTGCAAGAGCTATCCAAACTCCAAATGAACCTAATCCGCAGTAGGTGCCGAAAAGCCATTCAAGAGGTAAGGCAATAATGAAATAAGAAACAAAGGATATTACCGTTGGGATTTTTACATCTTGTATCCCACGTAAAACACCTAGCGCCGTAGCTTGAAGCCCATCACTAACTTGAAAAAATGTTGCGATAATAAGCAGAGAAGAAGCTGCAGAAATCACTTGTAAATCATCTGTATAAAAAGAAGGTAGAAAATTTCTTAAAGAGTAAAATAGGATTCCCGTAATCGTCATTAAAGTAAAAGTTAGATAAAATAAGCTCTTTCCCGCATTAAACGCCTCTTCTCCTTTTTTCGCTCCTAATAGTTGACCAATTCTTATTGTCCCCGCTGCACCAAAACCTGTCGCAGCCATCCACGATATTGAAGCAAGGTTAATTGCGATTTGATGAGCTGCTAATTGAATAGGGCCGTAGGTTCCAATAATCCATGCACTTGCAGCAAATGCGCTTACTTCAAAGACATATTGTAAACCCGATGGTAAGCCTATTTTTATAAGAGACCTGACAATCGTATAGGAAAACCCTATATCAGTTTGAATCTCCGAATCACCTCTATCCTTTTTTAAAACAAAAAACCATACATGAATTGCCATCCAAATTCGTGCTAAAATCGTTGCGATACCTGCACCTATTATTCCAAATGGTGGTAAAAAAAATAATCCAAATATTAATAAACTATTAAGAAAAACATTTAATAAATTTCCTATTAAACTTATTTTCATGGGAGTTTTTGTATTCCCTAAGCCCTCCAAATATTGTTTTCCCGAGAGAAAAATCATGAATGGGATATAAGAAATTATTATCAGCTTTAAATAAACTCTGCTTTCTATTATTACATCTTGCGACTGACCAGTTTTGGAAACAACAATAAATAGAACCCATGCAAACACAAGCATAAAAACGGATGAAAAGACATTTAGTAAAGTGGAATTCTTCAATAATCTATATGCTTTTGTCCATCTTTTTTGTCCCGCCGCCTTTGCTACCATGGGAGTTAAACCATAAGCTATACCCACTCCAAAAACCAAAGGAACTGAAGTTACAGAGCTAACAAGAGATACTGCAGCAAGAGGTATGACACCAAGTTGACCTACCATCACTGAATCCGCAATTGATGTAACTATATGTCCAAGTTGCCCAATAATAACAGGTGTTGCTAATGGAATATTCCTTTTCCATTGAAAAGATTTAAACATTAATCCATCGACTCATAACGGTCAACCTCTCTCATATAAAAGGTGTTTGCTTCACTGAGAAGACGATTCATTTCGTCTGTTAATTCAGTTTCATCTTCTCCTTCAATTTGATCTAACCATTCCACATCATCAGTATCTAAGTCTATTACAAATCTTGGATACTCAGTATGAATAATGTATACATTTTCAGGCTGATCAGTATTGTCTCCAACTAAAAATTTTGGAATTGCCATTTCAAAATCATTTAAATGTTTATTTAGGTCTAAGGTACAATCTAAGAGCAGTACATTTATTGTGTGAATATCATATTCTTTGCACGAAAAACACTATTGGATCAACCAGGAGGAGATACTATACAAGTACAACAAACAATAAAAGAATTAAAAGCTCGTGGTCATTTTGTTAAGCTTGTATTATCATCAAAGGTTTTATACCAAGAAATAAAAGATTCTAGTTGGAATGTAATACACTCTATAAACATAGGAAGATTTGCGGATCAATACCCCTGTTATAGAATTCGGAAAAAATATCCGAGCATAAAATGGGTAATATCCTCTGTGTTTGTTGATTATTCTCAATACGAAAGAAAAAGAAATTTCTTTTGGAAATATATCCCTAATAATATTAGGGAGTATTTAAAAATGAATCTACGAGGAATTTTCAGTGGGGATAGATTACCAGGGTTTAGATTGGTTTTTATGAATAACCCATTGATGAAATTCGCATGGACAGCAGATTTAATAGTGAGTACAACTTTAAAAGAATGTAATAGAATAAAAGAGCTCACTGGCTTAGGTAATAGTGTCCAAGTTATATCTCCAGGCGTTGAGCATATAACTCCAATTCCTCAAAAATCTCGTAAAGGATTTCTAATATTAGGAAGATTAGAGGGAATTAAGAATCAAATTGAAGCTGTAAATGCATGGATTTCACTGAGTAAAGTCGGATTTAAAGAACCCCTTACAATCGTGGGCAGTAAAGGAATAAATCACAAAAAATATATTCGACTATTATTTAAAAAAATAAAAGAAGCGAGAAAACAAGGTGCTATCATTAATTATAATGAAGCCATTGAAAATGAAAAATTATCTGCTTTAATGTCCTCTAATTTTGCAATCATTATCCCCTCTTTATTCGAAACTTTTGGATTAACCTCTATCGAAGGGCTAAACTCTGAATGCCAAGTAATTCTATCAAAAAATGCAGAAAGCTCTGAAGAATTGAAGGATGATACTTTTGTTTGCTCACCAGATGCAAAGGGTATTAAAAAAGCAGTTTTAATGGCATTAGAAAATCCAAAAAAGACGTCGAACCTGAATAAATATTCTTGGAGAAAGGCAGCTGAAAATTTAGAAAAATTATATGAGAATAAAACATTAATTATAGCCTTCAGTGGGTCAAGAGGTATGCCTAATAAATATGGTGGCTATGAAGAGTTAGTTGATCAAGTATCACGTAAACTCTCTAAGTCCGGAAATCGAATTTGGGTTTCAACTTCCTCAAACCATCCAGACAGAAAATATTTATATCCAGGGGTAATCAGAAAATTTCATTGGGATCCCGCTAAATTATTTGGATCATTTTCTCAGATCATATACGATTGGGCAAGTATTTGGTCAATTAATCGATTTAAGCCAGATGCACATATAACCCTTGGTACCACTAGCTCAGGGATTATAATTTCCATTCAAAAATGGGTTTTTAATAATCCAGTTGCAGTACATTTAGATGGGCTTGAATGGAAACGTGGAAAATACAGCTCTTTAGTACGGAAATACCTGAAATTTTCTGAGTGGTGTGCTGCAAAATATTCTCAATTAATTATTTCTGATAATCCAGGCATAACAAAATACTCTAAAGAAAATTATAAACGTCCTATTTATGAAATCTCTTATGGAGCAAACAGACCCCTATCATTAGTTGAGAAGGATTTTTTTGAAATTCTTAATAAATACAAGTTAAAAAAATCAGAGTACGCATTAATGATTTCAAGATTAGTTCCAGAAAATCATATTATTGAAGTTATAGGTGAATTGATTTCCATTACCAAAATTGTAATTGTAGGAAATTGGTCTACCGCGTATGGAAAAATGATTTCTAAGATGTATCAAGGGAATTCGAACTTGATAAAGATTGAAAGTCAATATGATCAAAAAATCATGAATTCATTAAGACAAGGTTCAGGCATATATGTTCATGGTCATAGTGTCGGTGGGACAAATCCAGGACTTCTTCAAGCCATGGCTGCCAATTGCAAAATCATAGCTCATGATAATATTTTCAATCGCTCGGTAATGGAAAATGAGGGTGCATATTTTGAATTGGGAACCCCATCAATAAAAAACTTTTGGCTAAACAAAAATTCAATTAGTCAAAAATGGGAAGATAAACTCAAGCACTATCGATGGGAAGAGGTTAGCGATCAATATTATGTTATTTCTAGAAAATTAGTAGAGAGAACCTATTAAACTAAACCCATTTTTTTTGACCTAAAAGAGTGGAAAGAATGATTTTAAAATCCAAAAGGAAAGACCAATTCTCGATGTAATAGATATCGGCTTGAATTCTTTGATTCATCAAGTCTATATCCTTTGATCCTGAAAGACCTCTTGCCTGGGCTAGTCCTGTCATTCCTGGCTTTACCCAATGTCTTATTCCATAATTATTAATAGCTCTCGCATATTCACTATGGTCAGAAATCATATGAGGTCTCGGCCCTACTAAACTCATATCACCAATGAATACATTCCATAACTGAGGGAGTTCATCTAAATGAAACCTCCTTAAAAATCGACCAATAAGAGTAATACGATCATCGATTTTTTTAGCCTGAGTATTCTGATCAGAATTAGAGTACATGCTCCGGTACTTCCAGATTCTAAATTTATGGCCATCCGAGCCAATTCTTTTTTGTGAGTAAAAAATAGGACCCCAGGAATTTAACTTTATTAAGGCACCAAATATGGGAGTAAGCCATGTTAAAATAAATATCATTCCAATAAAAGATAGAATTATATCCATTGATCTTTTAATAAAAGAAGAAAGAAAAAAACTCAAAGGCTCTGGCCGTATCTCAATAATTGGAATATTTCCAAAAGAAACTAAACGAGTTCTATTTGCTCCTAAACTCCCCAAATCAGGGACCAAGCGTAACCTAATACCTAATTTATCCGCAACCGATTTCGCGGAGATCATATCTTCAGGTAAAACCCATAATTCATCAAACTCCTGGAACTCAGTATCCAAATCCTTCAAGCTCTCTAATTGGTGAATAATTCGATAACCGTACTCTGGGTGTCTGCTTAGCTCAGCGCTCAAACGATTCCATCTCTTTCCCTTTCCAACAGTAATAATTGTTTTTACAGACTCTGTATTTCGATAATAAATTCGAGATAGACGAATCCAAATAAACCTGAGAATCGTTCCAGAGATTAAATAAGTCATGAAAAATAAAAACAAAAAAATTCGGGAATAATAAACGGATGTCTTTAGAGTAAGCACAATTATTGCAATCAATGATAATTTCGCAAAAACCAATCTGTAAAAACTACTCAGAACTTTTCTGATTTCAACACCAACGTCAAGTTGATGAGTTTTAAAAAAAATTGATAAGCCAAACCAAAGAAAAAAGACTAAACTGAATAATATTAAATATTGATCAAAATAAAGCGGATTTTCAACCGCGAGATTGCCAAAACGAAATAAAGCCCAAATAAGGAAAGATGACATCAGTAAGACTGCGTCTACTATAAAAAAAACAAATTCTGCTAATCGTATTTCTCGAGATTCCATTTAAGCTCATAAGTTAACCCTATTTTTGAATATTCCTATGAATGAACTCGATACATCTCTAACCTACCTTAAAGGTGTTGGTCCTCAGCGAGCTGATTTGCTTTCTTCTGAACTAGGACTCCGAACATTTGGTGACTTATTGGAATATTTTCCATTTCGATATGTAGATAGATCCAAAATTTATAATATTGATGAAATAGCTCCAGGCCCATCAGAAATTCAAGTTCGAGGCTCTTTAGGCGATATAAGGCTTATTGGAAATGGGTATAAAAAAAGACTAACTGCGACCTTAACCTCAGGAAATAATAGTTTAGAATTAATTTGGTTTAAGGGGATAAAATGGATTCATAAGTCCCTAAACCATGGGGATGAGGTTATAGCTTTTGGTAAAATTTCAAATTTCAAAGGCAAATTGAGCATTTCGCATCCTGAATTAGAAAAAGTAAAGTCATTTGAAAAGAATTTTATTCTTGGATTACACCCAGTCTATTCCTCAACTGAGAAGTTATCAGCAGCAGGTCTTAATAGTAAGGGATTGAATAAACTGATTTTGGAAATTATTCGAAATTTAAAAATCTCGAATAGTGAATGGATCCCAATAGGCATTTCAAATAATAAGAATTGGCCATTGAGATTTGATGCCTTGAAAGAAATGCATTACCCTAAAAACAGTCATCGATTAACTTTAGCGAGGGAGAGACTCGCCTTTGAAGAAATTTTTTTAGATCAACTTGTTTTTGCATTCAGACGTAAAAGTCAGAAAATCATAGATGGTGGGCATCTATTTCCGAAGCTTAAACCCAATTTCCATAATTTTTATGAGAAAATAATTCCCTTCACATTGACTAACGCTCAAAAAAAAGTAATCACAGAAATTCGTAAAAACACAATTAAAGGATACCATATGAACAGACTCATACAAGGGGATGTGGGTTCTGGAAAAACTCTTGTAGCTTTTATGGCTATGCTCATGTCAATAGATAATAATTATCAAGCAGCTATGATGGCCCCAACTGAGGTTTTAGCTCAGCAACATTTTTCTAGTCTAAAAATATGGACAGATTTATTGGGATTGAAAATTAGTCTCTTAACAGGGTCTGTAAAAACTTCAGCTCGAAAAAAAATTTTCAAAAATCTTGTATCTGGAGAAACTAATATAATAGTTGGGACGCATGCTTTGATTGAAGACTCTGTAGTTTTCAATAATCTAGGGGTTGCAATAATTGATGAGCAGCATAAATTTGGTGTCGCCCAAAGGGAAAAAATTAAAAATAAAAACTCTCCTTCCCCACATATTTTGGTAATGACTGCAACTCCTATTCCTAGGACTTTGGCAATGAGTTTATATGGCGATTTGGATCTATCAGTTATTGACGAATTACCCCCAGGAAGGAAATCTATAACAACTCTACATCAGACAGATCATAATCGATTGAAAATTTGGGGGTTTTTGAAAAAAGAGATCAAAAAAGGACGACAAGTTTATATCGTATATCCATTAATTGAAGAAAGTGAAACATTGGATTTAAAAGACTTAATGGATGGTTTTGATAGTGTTCAAAGAGATTTTCCAAAACCAGAATTTCAAATTTCTATCGTTCATGGAAAAATGAAAGCTGAGGATAAAAAGTATGAAATGGAAAGATTTATAAGCGGCGTGACTCAAATTATGATCTCCACAACGGTTATTGAAGTCGGAGTTAACGTGCCAAATGCCAGTGTTATGGTTATTGAAAATGCTGAAAAATTTGGACTTTCTCAATTGCATCAATTAAGAGGTCGAGTCGGTCGGGGTGGAGAACAGTCATACTGCATATTAATGACAAAAGATAAACTCAGTGATAATGGGAAAATAAGAATTGAAACATTGTGTAAAACAACAGACGGCTTTGAAATAGCTAATGTAGACATGCAGCTAAGAGGACCTGGGGAAGTTATGGGTACCAGACAAAGCGGTTCGATCAATTATAAAATTGTTAATATTATTGAGGATGGAAAATTAATTGAGTGGTCAAGACAATTAGCTGAGGAAATTGTCATTAGCGATCCTGAACTTAAAAAACAGGAAAATCAAAAATTAAAACTCAAATTTTCCAAATACTCAAGACAAAAAATCCGTTGGGGAACCGTAGCATAATTTTATGTCTTGTAAGATAGATTTAAATAAAAATGAAGCATCAAACCAAGAATAAAAGTCGTCGATTTTGGCAGATAATTAAAACCACACACAGGTTTTATAAAATCAGTGGTGGTTACCGATTTTTAATCGACGGTTTCAAAAAGTTAGGTCTGATACTTATCATTTTCGGATCATTAATTTGGTTAATAAATCAGTACATATTTGATTTTGATGCCATTACTGCTTGGATGAATTCAAAATTTCATTGGAGTGGAATGGTGTTATTACTCGGAGCATCAGAAATTGTAACCGGGATTTTACCACCCGACTTATTCATACTTTGGGCAAGTGAAATGGAATCGCCATATCTAATGATATTTTCATTAGCTAGTATAAGCTATATTGGAGGCATTCTGAGTTACCTTGTAGGTCAAAAAATAAACCATTTTCCAAGAGTTCAAAGATGGATTAATTCACGCTTTGATGAGCAATCAAAACAACTCAAGAAATTTGGTGGACTTTTAATATTTCTCTCAGCACTAACCCCACTCCCATTTCCCCCAGTGTGTACTATTTCAGGAATATTTAATTATAATTTTCGCCTATTTCTAATAATATCATTATCCAGATTTATGAGATTCTTTTTGTACGCGATCTTTATTTTTGGGGTGATTTAAATTTTAATTGCATTAATTTAACTCTCGGCTAAATTCCTGCGTATTTTTGCAATCATGCTAATTTCAAAAGACTGGTTAAGCGACTATATTAAAACCCCTCTTTCCGATGAAAGGTTATCTGAAATCCTTACATCAATTGGCCTTGAGGTGGAAAAAATACATTATGTTGATCAAATCCGAGGTGGTTTAAATGGGCTAATTGTTGGAGAAATAATATCATTAGAAAAACATCCAAATGCTGACCGATTATCATGTACTAAGATTGATATTGGAACTAAGAGCTCTCTAAATATCGTTTGCGGGGCAACAAATATTTCTGTGGGTCAAAAGGTTCCTGTCGCTACAGTCGGAACTAGACTTTATCCCTCTGAAGATGAGGAAGGATTTAAAATTAAAAAAGGTAAAATTAGAGGCGAGATTTCTGAAGGTATGTTATGCTCTGAGAGTGAAATAGGTATTGGAAAATCGCATGATGGAATTTTGATTCTTGATAAAAAAGCTGTCAAAGGATTACCTCTCGCAAAACATTTACAGATTGAGCCTGATACTGTTTTTGAAATTGGCCTAACACCAAATAGAATGGACGCCATGAGCCACATGGGAGTCGCTCGAGATTTACGGGCTGCCCTTAGTCATAAAAATTTAGAATACCATTGGCTTGGTGAAGATCCTGATCTTTGGAATGAGGCAAATGAAAATATTGAATTAAAAATTATAGAGAAATCCATATGTCCAATTTATAAGGGATTGGGCATATCAGGTTTAAAAAATAAAAATTCTCCTGAATGGTTGAAACGACGCCTAAACTCTATCGGTTTGAAGTCGATAAATGCAATAGTAGATATTACCAATTATGTTTTAAATGATACGGGGCATCCACTCCATGCATTTGACATAAACAAAATTCAAGGTGATAAAATCATTGTACGAAAAGCGAAAAATAAAGAAAAAATAACCACCTTAGACGGAATTGAAAGAACCTTGAATCAGGATGATCTGGTAATTGCAGATGAGAAAAAAGCTATTGCAATTGCAGGAGTATTTGGAGGAGGAGATTCAGGCGTTAGTATTAAAAGCACTGATATATTTATTGAATCAGCTTGGTTTGACCCCGTTTCCATTCGAAAAACTGCCAAGAGGCACGGTCTAAATACTGATGCATCATTTCGCTATGAGAGAGGTGTTGACCCCAACATAGGAGAATATTCTCTAAAAATGGCGTGGAAATTAATTCTCAGAATATTTCCTGAGGCCTATGTTGAGAGTTACTCCGAGAAAAAGTCTGAGAAATTTAATTTGGACAATCGGACTTTAGAAGTAGATCTCATTAAAATTAATAAACTTATAGGCCATGACATTAAAGTTACTGATGTCAAATCCATTTTAAAATCTTTAGATATCCAGATCAAAAAAGAATCAAAATCAAAACTAAAATTATCAATCCCTTTATACCGGTGGGATGTTACTCGAGAAGCTGATATTGCCGAAGAGATTTTAAGAATTTATGGATTTAATTCAATTCCTTTACCCAAACATATAAGAGTCAGTGAAAGAAAGGGGACTAGTATTTCAAATGATTCGATTCGAAAAAAAGCAACAGATTTTCTCGTTGCAAAGGGATTCTATGAAATCATGAATAATTCTCTTACAAGCTCAAAGCTTTATTCTGATCACCCAAGCCTAAATTCTGAAAATAATGTGAATATTATTAATCCGTTAAGTCAAGAATTGGAGATAATGAGACCCTCCATGCTACTTGGTGGATTAGATGTTATCGGTTATAACCAGAAAAGACAACAATCTAATATTTTCATTTTTGAATTTGGACGTGTTTACAATAAATCAAAAAATTCAGAACAAAATCAATTAGCAATTTGGCATAGCGGTCAATACCCGTTATCAAGTTGGAATTCAAAAAAATCAAAAACTGACTTCTTCTCACTAAAGGGTCTTATTGAAGGATTATTTGCTTACCTAGGAATTCATGATATGGATGAAGAGACTTTAATTCCAAAACAAGGTGAATGGGGTCATGGTGTCAAACTATTATCCAATCAAAAAACATTGGGTAAAATATTTTGGGTCGATGATTGGGCAAAAAACATATCGGATATTAAAGGAGATATTTTGGCCTCAAATATTGATTGGGACGCCCTTTTCGAGATAGTTCAGTTGTCAAAAATGCAGTATCACGAAATTTCCAAATTCCCGCATGTAAATAGAGACCTTGCAATTATAATTAGATCAGAAATCACATACTCTGACATAAAAAAAACAATACTCGAAGTCAAAGAAAAAACTCTTTGCAAAATTCAGCTTTTTGATGTTTTTCAAAGCGAAAAATTAGGAAAAAATCTAATCTCTTATGGCGTAAGACTCACCTTCGAAGATTTGAAAAAAACCCTAAAGGACAAACAAGTTGAAAATTCAATAAAAAAGATTGTAGAAGCTCTCAAAGTAAAAATTGGAGGAGAAATCAGATCGTCTTAAAATTCATTTCTTAAGTATCTCTCCTAAAGATTTTTCATATAAGCTTTGAAATTCATTTGTACTGCCCCAACTCTCATCATCAATAACAATATCTCCAGTTGTAACGTGACCTAGCAAATGAAAGTCAATATCTTTCTTTATCATTAAATCGATAAAATCATCTTCATTTTCTTTGGATACCGATATAACTACTCGACTTTGGCTTTCACCAAATAAAAATGCATCTTTTCTTAATAGAGAATCAGTAGTTATATTAAATCCTAATCCCGAATTAAAAGAGCATTCCATTATTGCAGTAATTAGTCCACCCTCTGAAACATCATGAGCACTGGCAGCAACACCTCTCTTAATTATTTCTTTCACTCTTTCTTGAACATTAAACTCTTCGTCTAAATCGAATTTTGGAACAGGTGATTTTAAAACATTATGGATTTCAACCAAATATTGACTTGATCCGATATCTTCATAGGAAGGACCAATTTGATAGATTAAGTCGCCTGATTCTTTAAATCGAACACTAGTAACATTTTCAATGTTACTTACCAAACCTATCATTGCAATTGTTGGAGTGGGGAAAACAGGTTCTGTTATATCTCCAACTTGAGTCTGGTTGTAAAAACTTACATTTCCACCAGTTACAGGGGTTGAAAATTTCTTACAAGCCTTGGACATTCCTTTTATGGCTCCAGTAAATTGCCAATAAACCTCGGGATTGTATGGGTTGCCAAAATTCAAACAATTTGTAATTGCAGATGGCTCAGCTCCAGAGCATATAATGTTCCTTGCATTCTCTGAAACAGCAATCATTGTACCGATTTCAGGATCAGCATGGACATAACGGCTATTGCAATCCACTGTCATGGCCAAAGCTCTTTTTGAACCCTTAATATTTATAACTGCAGCATCACTTGCATCATTAGTAGAGCGATTTTTTGTTCCAACCATAGAGTCATACTGCTCGTATATGTATCTTTTAGAAGCAATATTTGGTAATGAAATTATTTGCTTGGCAATTTCTTTCAAGTCCTTGGGTTCGGGTACGTTTTGAATATTAAATTTTTTATATTCCTCATAGTATGAAGGCTCTTTGCTCTCTCTTTCATAAACAGGAGCTCCGCCACCGAGAACAAGAGATTCTGCAGGTATTTCAGCAATTTTTTCATCTTTCCAAAAATAACGTAGTGATGGACCGGATGTAACTACTCCGATTTTTTCACAGTGGATATCCCACTTATCAAAAATTGTTTGAACTTCCTCTTCATGTCCTTTTGCAACAACTACCAACATCCTCTCTTGAGATTCTGAAAGGAGAATTTCCCAAGGTTCCATTCCATCTTGTCTTGTTGGCACTTTATCAAGCCAAATATCCATCCCTACATCACCAGCAGCACTCATCTCACTCGTCGAACATGTTATTCCTGCGGCGCCCATATCTTGCATTCCCTTTACTGCTTTTGTTTTAGCAAGCTCCATTGATGCCTCCAATAAAAGTTTTTCTTGAAAAGGATCTCCAACTTGAACAGATGGAATATCATTCGCACTATCTTCAGTTAGGTCCTTAGAGGCAAATGCAGCTCCATGGACTCCGTCCCTACCTGTTGAGCTTCCAACAATATATACCGAATTACCAACACCTTCAGCTTTTGCAGAAATTTGTTCACCAATGTTTACTATCCCTGCCGAAAAAGCATTTACCAATGGATTTTGTTCATAACAATTATCAAAGTAGGCCTCACCTCCCACTGTTGGGATTCCAAAGGAATTTCCATAAGAACTAATTCCCTTTACTACTCCGTCAACTAACCATTTTGTTCTAACAGAATTTGGGTCACCAAAGCGCAGACTATTCAGCTGAGCAATGGGGCGTGCACCCATAGTAAATATGTCACGATTAATACCACCAACCCCAGTGGCAGCTCCTTGAAATGGTTCGAGAGCTGAAGGGTGATTGTGAGATTCAATTTTAAAACAACAAGCTAATCCCCCGCCAATATCGACTAATCCTGCATTTTCTTCTCCTGCTTTTGCCAGCATCTGAGGACCATCTTTGGGGAGTGTTTTCAACCATTTAATAGAATTCTTATATGAACAATGTTCAGACCACATGACGGAATATATGTTTAACTCCGTGTAGTTTGGCTTTCTTCCAAGCACGGAACAAATCTCATCATATTCCTCCGGAAGTAAGCCCAATTCATGAGCAGTTTCAATTGTTGTAGATGATACTGAATTCATAGTGATATATAATTTGACCTAAAGGTACAACGGGCCTTAACTACCTTTGAGATATGAATAAAAGAATCAAGATATTTTTTTCACTATTTATTGTGAGTTTTTTAGAATGCTATTCTACGACGCATTCAATTCATTTTTCGGACTTTAAATTTTTAAGAGACCTCGATCAAAAAAATGAAATCAACATAACAGTTGATAGTCATTTAAATAATGTTGGCAAACAATTTCAGATAAATAATATTCATCCAAAAAAAATAGATGCCGTTTTAATGAATGGAAAAATTGCACAATATGAAAATGATTCTGTTTATTACATAAATGGGCACTTGATTATCAAAAATGGAAAAATAAAGGCGATAACGAAGAGTAAAATAAAAATTGAAAAATTAATAAAGCATCGAAAAAAATTTGGTTTGATAGATGTTATGGATCTAAAAGGAGCATATGTTTATCCAGGCTTTATCGATGCTCATGCACACTTTCTACATCAAGGCATTGCCTTGAACTCCATAAATCTCTTGGGTACAAAATCTTGGGAAGAATGCATTGAAAGAGTGAAACATTTTGTAAAAAAAAACCCAAATAAAAAAGTATATCGAGGACAAGGTTGGGATCAAAATGATTGGGAATTAACAGAATTCCCAAATAATTCAAACTTGGAAAGTATCACTGATAAACCGATAATTCTCAGTCGAATAGACGGCCATGCAATTTTAGCAAATTCAAAGGCGCTTAAAATATCAAAAATTGATATCAATACCGAAATAAGTGGCGGAGAAATAATTAAAAACAATGAGAATTTAACAGGTCTACTCATAGATAATGCTCAATCGCTTTTAACTATCCAAGAACCCAATAATCAAGAAAAATCAGAAGCTTTATTAGCAGCTCAAGAAAAAGCGTTTCAATTTGGACTTACTGGTATTCATGATGCAGGACTACCGTCGAAAGATATAATGTTAATTGATACTCTTCAAAGAAGACAAAAGTTAAAAATACCTTTGTATATAATGGTTAGCGAAAGCGAGGATGAATTAAACTACTGGCTTAATAATGGTCCTCTAAAAACAAAATTAATTGATGTCAGAAGTTTTAAATTTTATTCAGATGGGGCTTTAGGTAGCAGAGGTGCTTTAATGCGAAAACCATATTCTGACAGGGAAAATCATTTTGGAAGTGAAATAAGAAGCTTTGATTACATGCTATCTGCTGCTGAACGAATAGCAAATAATGGGTGGCAAATGAATACTCACTGCATTGGAGACTCTGCAAACCGGAGAATGTTAAACATTTACCAACTTTTTATTGATAAACTAAAAAAAAATGATTTAAGATGGAGGATTGAGCACGCACAAGTAGTCCATCCAAAGGATAGGATTGCATTCGGTCTTGGAATCATTCCCTCAGTTCAACCGTCTCACGCAACCAGTGATATGAATTGGGCAATAAATCGACTTGGTCCTGAAAGAATTTTATACGCCTATTCTTATTTGACCTTAAGGGAAGTTAGTGGAGGAATTCTTCCTCTGGGTACTGATTTTCCAGTTGAATCCATGAATCCATTAAATACTTTTTATTCTGCGATTTACAGAAAGTCAATGCATGATAAATCTCAACCAACATTTCAAATACAACAAGCATTATCTAGAGAGCAAGCACTAATTGGAATGACAAGAGATCCCGCTTTTGCTTCTTTTCAAGAAAATGAGGTCGGACAAATCAAAATCGGAATGTGGGCAAATTTTACCATCTTTACATCTGATATTTTAAAATGTCCTCAAGACAGTATTTCAGAATTAAAAGTACTTCAGACCTGGGTACATGGTGAACTTGTTTATATGTTTAACAAAAAATAAAGAATATTATGGCCAACGAAGAACCAAAAAGATTATTTGATTTTGCATACTATGCATTGAGAAACCATCCAAGACCAGATGCTTTAAATACCAAAGTAAAAGGCGAATGGCATTCACTATCTACCCAAGAATATATAGATAAAGCAGAAAGCTTAGCTAGAGGTCTTATAGAATTAGGTGTTCAGCCCGGAGATAAAATTGCTATCATATCAACAAACAATAGAACGGAATGGAATATTTGTGATCAAGCAATACTTAGTGTCGGTGCTATTGATGTTCCAGTTTATCCCACAATCATGCCTGAAGATTACGAATTCATTTTCAATGATGCAGAGGTGAAATATTGTTTTCTTAGTGATGAAGATTTATTTAAAAAGGTTGATGCTATAAAAGATAAAGTCCCTAGCCTGAAAAATATTTACTCTTTTGAACCCATAAAGGGGTGCGACTCATGGGACAATGTTATTATGAGTACCAAAGAAAAAAACCAGACAGAATTAGCAAGCCGTATGAAAGTTGTGAAGCCTGAAGAGTTAGCAACATTGATTTATACTTCAGGAACTACGGGAACTCCAAAAGGGGTTATGCTAAGTCATAATAATATTACTCAAAATGCCCTTGCGGCTTCTGAAAGACTTCCTGTGGACCCAGATGCTAAAGGCTTGAGTTTTTTACCCCTATGCCATAGCTATGAGAGAGTATTGGTTTATGTATACATGAAGACTGGAGTCGGAACATATTATGCTGAAAGTCTCGAGACAATCGGGGATAATTTAAGAGAGGTTCATCCTGAAGTATTTTCTGCAGTTCCTAGATTACTAGAAAAGGTTTTTGATCGGATAATGGATAAAGGGAAGGGGCTGACAGGAGTGAAAAAAATTCTTTTTTTCTGGGCTGTAGGACTTGCTGAAAAATATGAACATGAGGGTAAATCTAGCCTTTACTATTTTCAGCTAAAACTGGCCCGAAAAATAATTTTTTCGAAGTGGAAAGAAGCTCTAGGTGGAAAAGTTTTAGCAATCGCATCAGGAGCGGCTGCACTTAATCCAAAACTTGCTAAAATTTTTGCAGGAGCAGGAGTAAATATTCAAGAAGGGTATGGCTTAACTGAAACCTCTCCAGTTCTTAGCGTTAATCTTCCTACAGGTCACGGGCATGTTCTGGGGACAGTAGGAACACCTTTAACGGGAGTAGAATTGAAATTAGATACTGATGGTGAAATCTTAGCAAAGGGTCCAAATGTTATGATGGGCTATTATGGTCGTCCAGATCTAACCGCTGAGGTTATGACTGAAGACGGTTGGTTTAGAACTGGGGACATTGGAGAAATTCTAGATGGGGGCTATCTCAGAATAACTGATAGAAAAAAAGAAATATTTAAAACATCCGGAGGCAAATATATCGCACCCCAAAACATGGAAAATGTATTTAAAGAATCTCCATTCATAGAGCAATGTATGGTTGCAGGAGAAAATGAAAAGTTCCCGGTACTTCTTGTCCAAGCGAACTTTGAGTTTCTCAAAAATTGGTGTAAAGTAAAAAATATAGATTACACAACTGATGAAAAAATTATTCAAAATCAGATGGTCATCGATAGGATTCAAAAAGAAATTGATTTGAAAAACGAAAGCTTCGCAAAATGGGAACAGGTTAAGAAGACTTACTTATCTCCAGACCTATGGACAATACCAGCAGGCCATTTAACGCCAACAATGAAACTTCGCCGCAAACCCATTTTGTCAATGTATTCAGAAGGCTATGAATCTCTATTTAAAAACTAATTATTTTTAGTATAATCTCGAAATCGTTCTAATACTTGCTGAATATCCTGAGGATTAGAAATTTCAAAATTTATATTTTTTAAGGTTTTTGGATGTATAAATCCCAATAGCCGGGCATTTAGAGCTTGTCGAGGACAAATACCAAGACAATTTTCGATAAAACTTTTAAATTTGGGATAACCTTGAATATTCGGTATTTGATCCCCTCCATATGTTTGATCGCCGAATAAAGAATGGCCAATAGATTGAAAGTGAACTCTTATTTGATGGGTTCTTCCTGTCTCTAATCTGCATGAAACAAATGTTGCAAAACCAAATCGTTCTATTACTTTATAATGAGTAATCGCTTCTTTTCCATGGTTCCCATCAGGGAAAACAGCCATAATTTTTCTATCTCTTAAGCTTCTACCTACGTGTCCAATGATAGTTCCATGCTCTCGATCCAAATTGCCCCAAACAATCGCATGGTATTCTCTATCAGTAGAATGTTCAGCAAATTGATTGGCGAGGAAAGCCAATGCATATTCATTTCTAGCAACGACAAGAATTCCAGTGGTGTCCTTGTCAATTCGATGAACTAGGCCCGGACGTTCAATATCTCCCACTTCGGGCAAGGATTGAAATTCGTACAATAAACCATTAACTAAAGTGCCTGAATAATGACCATAAGAGGGATGAACCACCATTCCAGCTCTCTTATTCACTACAGCTATATCACTGTCAGAATAAAGAATATCTAGGTTTAAGTTTTCAGGTAGTAATTCTTTTACTCTGGGCGGGTAGGCTAAAACCAATGCAACATTGTCTCCCGGACGAACTCGGTAATTACTTTTTACAGATTTCCCATTCACTCTTATTGCACCAGCCTCAGCTGCTTTTTGAATTCGTGTACGAGAAGTTTGACGCATTAGGTTGATCAAAAACTTGTCTACCCTTAGAAGTTGCTGACCTTGATCAGCAGTAAAATTGAAATGCTCATAAAGCTCTTCATAATCTCTTTTTTCATCAAAATTATCTTTAGTCATTTGATACAATCAAGCTAATTCTAGATCCATTATTACTTATCAAATAATAAATACCACTTGGCCATAAACGAGTACTTTGATGAACCTCTCCTTCATGATCTGCTGAAAAAACATCTGTTAGTTTTCCTAAACTCGAATAGGCATAGAATTTCTCAAATTGAACACATCCCTTGATTTTAAACTCAAATTTAACAGGATTTGGGGATAACAGAATTTGCGAAAATCCTAACCTTTCCTGATCGGATAAATCTCCAGGGGCATTCCTCAAAATCGGCCGAATTAAAAGAGTCCCCGGAAGTAACGATGGGAACCATCCATTTTCATCTCCATATGCTTTTTCTACATTTTTACTTAAATCTAATCCAACAGTAATTGCAGGTCCTGTAGTTTGCTGAATCCCAATGTATGCATTTTTTGGGGCATAGATTCCTGTCGTATCCAGCATGAAATGACGAAAAGGAGACTTTGTAAATGGTAAAACCGGAGAATAATCAGTTTTTGATATATATACTTGGTCGCCTGGAAGTCCAAGGCTGTCTATTTCCCATATTCCAATTTTAAAATTCATGTTTGACCAATCGTAGCCCGCCGCCGCAAAAGAAATATCAAACCCCACAATCGTATCAGCAATCATGAAATCAAACTTTTGAGCATATTTTGGCTTGACACCCTGAGTAACTCCATATGATCGTTCCGCAGATCCGTCATCAAGCCCATATCTAGAATCGAAATTTTGAACAATTTTTAATGTGTCATTAAAGCGCTCACCGACATTTTCTCCATCAAACCATCCCTGAAAGTGCCATTTTGTTGGACCCAACATACTTATACCAGGTTTTGTTATTGAAAATTGATATGGAGTACTGATATTATGATCAAGATTAGTAACTACTGGAACATTATTTCGAGAAGCTATAAGGTTGGAATTATCGTCATGCCATAAATACTTACCAAGGTTCAATTGCCACCCACCTATTGGAGGCGAGCCATTTCTCCTGTATGCCACAGGTAAGCTATCTCTTTCAAGAATTAACGAATTATAATGCCACCAAGGCACCTCACTGTAAATTCGGGTTAGCGCTCCGGGTTTTCTACTCCAAGTCGGGTCAAAAAGAAGAGTGTCTGCTAAATTCCGGTTGGCTCCCAATTCTAAATAATCCAATAAAAAATGATCAAACATTCCTCCTGGAGAACCGTAGCGAGAAAATTTAAAACGAACACCATTTAAACCTTCTAAACTCGATGGAAATATAACAGATTTAGCTATCCATTTTTCTTGATTACCCCCACCTTCATATGACTCACCATGAATCCATGACGAATCAGTTGGGTTCCAAAAATGAATAATTAAAGAGTCTTGAGATTCCGTTGGGTCTCCCCAACCTCCATTCTGAAGATAAAATGATAAAACAATATTAGTTAAACCTTGAAAATTAAAATATGGTGATATCAAGACATCTGTAATTGAGTCATTCACTATTACTCCAGGATTATAAGCCTGTCCGTCTGAAGATATACCATCAAATACAGCAGAGCCTGTAGACAATGGATCTTTCGACCAATTATGTGCCTGAACAACACCCATTGATATCCATTCGTGACGTAAACCATTATTGAAACCATCAATAAATGGTAATCCCAAGGTGTCCGATGATTTAAATAGGTTTTGAGGACTTCTTTCATTACTGAAAGTCATTATCCCCATGTTTTCCATTGGGAACTGAGCTTTAAGACTCGAAGCTATGATAAAAACGAAAAAAAAATTTAAAAACCTCATTGGATTAATTTTGAGAATTGTTTTCAAGCCACACTCTCACTATAGCTCCTGAATGTAATGACAATATACCTTCTGAACCAATGGGATTCTGGTCAATTATAATGTTATTCGAATCTAAATAATTTCCTTTTACTACCTGAATTTGCAAATCACTTTTTTCAATAATGTTTACGGCATCTTTCAAACTCATAAAAAGAAAATTAGGTACTGCTTGAGTTGGAGGGCCAGATATTTCACCCACGATAAAATCTATACTCGTTCCTTTTCTTATTAGATCTCCAGCATTCAAAAGTTCACCATTAGTCATTACACCAAGAACAATCCCCTCCGCTAAATCTGGTTTATACATTATTTTACCCAACCTTAACCCCCTACTCTTTATATCAATAACTGCTCGTTTAAGTGTTCGTTCAATTAGTTTAGGTAAATAAATATTCTCTGCTCTGTGACGATTTACAGTTAATTGAATCTTACGTCCAGCCTTTGCCAAAGAGCCTGAAGATGGATATTGTTGGACAACCGTTCCAGGTTCAAAATTTTCAAAATATGCGCTGGAGTCCATAACCTCTGCTAGTAAATCTAATTCTTCAAGATTAATCTTAGCCTCTGAAAATGATATATTTTGAACATCAGGAACTGTTATTATTTCTCCATGCCCTGTAAGTATTTTCAAAAACCAATTCATGGGAATTATTAAAATACCCAAGAATATTATGGCTGCAAGAATATTAAACCAAAATTTTCGGCTTTTTAAAAACAAAATAAACTTCATGATAGTACAAAAATAACAATAGGGTTGTCGCCTTCAACTATATTTGACAGATGCGAAAAAAGTTAGCAGTCATCATGGGCGGTTATTCGAGTGAGTACCAAGTCTCTCTAAAAAGTGGACAAAACATATTTGATTCAATAGATAAAAACAGATATGAAGCATTCAGAATTGAGCTAAGCCAGAATGGCATCGAAGCTTGGGATGAAAATGGCAATGAGATTTCCTTTGAATGGCGAGAAATGTCGATTCGCAAAAAATCGAAATTTATAAAAATTGAATTAATATTTAATCTTGTTCATGGGCACCCTGGGGAGAACGGTAATTTAGCAATGCACTGGGAAAATCTAGCCATACCCTACACTAGCTCAGCTCCTGGGCCTTCTGCATTAACATTTCATAAAGCCTGGGCAAATGGAGTTGTCTCAAGAATGGGAGTTAGAGTGCCAAAAGCAATTTTGGTTCAAATAAGCGAAGATCATGATAATCTTTTATCAAAGGTTGAATCATTTACCTTTCCGATTTTTATTAAACCAAGTCGATCAGGTTCAAGCTTTGGTATATCCAAAGTCAAATCGTTGAATAATTTAGAAACGGCGATTAAAATTGCTTCGAAAGAGGACAAATCCATAGTTATCGAGGAATGTGTTTCTGGAGTGGAAGTCGCATGTGGGTTATTTAAATCTAATAATCAGATCAAGATTACAGGAATCACAGAAATCATCTATGAAAATGAATTTTTTGATTTCGAAGCAAAATACAATGGACGAACAGAGGAAATTACACCTGCGAATATCTCAGAAAATTCAACGCGAAAAATTCAAGAAATCTCTCAGAACTTATATTCTAAATTAGAATTAAAGGGGTTTTGTAGATTAGATTTTATCGTTCAGGATGATGGCTCTCCCATTCTTATTGAAATCAATACAATACCGGGAATGACAAAAGAAAGTATTATTCCAAAACAATTGAAAGCTTTGGGCCTTTCACTGAAAGATTTTACTAACTTAATAGCTGCTGAAACTATAAATAATGGAAAGAGTCGCAATTTTCCCGGGATCTTTTGATCCAATTACAATAGGCCATGTAGATATAATTCAAAGGGCATTACCTCTTTTTGATAAAATTATCATCTCTGTTGGGTCAAATTCTGAAAAAAAATATTTTTTCAACCTAGAAAAAAGAATTCAATGGATTAAAAAGGTTTTTATTAAAAATCCGAAAATTGAAGTCAAATCTTATAATAAATTAACGGTGGAATTTGCAAAGGACTCAAATGCTCGATTTTTAATTAGAGGGTTAAGAAATATTTCTGATTTTGAATTTGAAAAAACTATGGCTCATGCTAATTCGGAATTAAACCCAAGTATCGAAAGTGTATTTCTTCTGACCAAACCAAAATATTCCTTTATAACTTCGACCGTAGTTCGAGACACCATAAGAAATGATGGTGATTATTGGAAATTTGTCCCTAACCAAGTAGTAATTGAGTAATAAATGATTATTTCATCGCTTCATTTACTACTAAATGAATATTATCATAGGTCGAGTCTAATTTTTTGAGAAAATCTTTAGGAGCCAGCCAAACTGATAAATCTATATTTTCCTCTAACTGTGGAATAAGAATTGGACGGCCTTTGACCGACATTTTATACCAATGAGTAATTTTTGTGATCTGAGTTCCATCAAGTCTATAATTATGAGTAGTTTCTATAATCTTACTTCCTAATGAAATTTGACTCAATCCACATTCCTCTCTGACTTCCCGAATAGCACATTCCTTAATATTCTCGTTTTTCTCAACTTTTCCTTTTGGTAAATCCCAAACCCCTAACCTAAATATCCATAAAACTTCATTAAACTCATTCACAACCCAACCGCCTGCTGCAATTAAAGTCTCCGTTTTGTATTTTTGTTTCATGGTCTTAGATTCAGAAATAGCAAAAGTTGTTGCAAAATCACTATTGCAAATTAAAGCAATAGAATTACGTCCAAAGAATCCTTTCAATTGGGCCTCTGGAATCAAGTCACCAATCTATTGTGACAACCGCATAATTCTCTCGCACCCAAAAGTTCGAAGTTTTGTATGTTCAAATTTATCTAAACAAATAAAAAAGACATTCCCTGAAATTGAAATAATCGCCGGAGTCGCAACTGGTGCCATAGGCATCGCTGCATTAGTTGCTCAAGATCTAGGATTACCTATGGTCTACGTGAGGTCTGCATCTAAAGGACATGGAAGAAAAAATTTAATCGAAGGTCATCTCGAAAGCGGGAAAAAAGTTGTTGTTGTTGAAGATTTGATTTCTACTGGAATGAGTTCTCTAAAGGCAGTAAATTCGATTAAAGAATCAGGAGGTCGAGTAATGGGTATGTTGGCAATATTTACTTATGGTTTCCAAGAATCAACTAAAGCTTTTAATGATGAAGGTTGCAAATTAATTACACTCAGTGATTTTGAGCACTTGTTGAGGGGAATAAAAAATGATAAATCTTTTAGCTCGGAAGATCAATTGATTTTAGATGATTGGAGAAAAAATCCCAAAAATTGGCATAATATAAAGTCTTCTTGAAAAAATCAATTAGACTCCTCTAGCCATCGGATTTCTTTATTTGAGAAAAGCCTCGTTTGTCCATTAATGCGCATTAATTCCATTCTTCCGTCTTCTAGAATTGCTGAAGTTTTTGCACTAAATATTTCTCCGGTAATTAAGTTTTCCCAGTTCGAAAAAATATTCCAGTGAAATAAACTCTTTTCATATTCTAAACGTACATTTTTGTCTTTCAACTTGATACGACTTATAACTGCTTCTGCAATAGGTTTTATCATCTCATTGGGAATTATATCTGAACCTAAATATGCATACTCCTGTGGTGCGCTTCGAATATTAATTCCAAATCCAAAAAAAAAGCGATCACAAAAACCATTTTTCCAATTGGATTCCGATAAAATTCCTGCAATTTTTTTTGATTTAAATAAAATATCATTTGGCCATTTTAGTGTTATATCATTTTTATAACCCAAAAGAAAAAGCTTTAAAGCAAGTGATCCAGACATATGTGCTCTCATCAACTCGTCACTATCCCATGAAATTTGTGGACTAATAATCGTCATTAATAAGGACCCTCCAACGTCATCAACCCAGCGAGAATTATTCTGACCTCTACCTGCTGTCTGAGTATCTGCCGTAATGGCAGTCCAACAATTTTTAGAAAAGCTACTTAAATTACTCTTAGCGAATGAATTAGTTGAACTTAACTCTTTGATATGTATGTATTTAATGATCACTAACCATTTCTAATTGAGTTCCGTACAAGTTTCAGATTAATGCTGGCACCTTTGTTGCGTTACATTTGTGAAATTAAAATAAATACCTCAAAATTCATTATGAAGCATAGTTTCCCACCAATTATTCTTGAAGCTCTTGAAGGGGTTTCAGAAATGAAGGGAGAAAAAACTGTGGTAATTGACCTAAGACATTTAGAAAATTCGGTTTGTGACTATTTTATCATAACTGAAGCTCAGTCAAATACTCAGGTTTCTGCTATAAGCTCTGCTGTAGAGAAAAGAGTTAAAGAGCAATGTGATGAAAAAGCCTGGCACACTGAAGGATTAGAGCAAAGTGAATGGATATTGATGGATTATGTTGACACCGTGATTCATGTTTTTGAAACGAATTCACGATATTTTTACGATATAGAAAGTCTTTGGAAAGATGGAAAGACAACAAAAATTAAAGATTGAGGTTATAGTACAAGTAATATGAGTAAAAAGGAACCTAAAAAGAAACCAGGATTACCAAAATTTGGACTTAGCTGGATATACCTCTCAATATTTGTTGGGCTTTTGGCATTACAATTTTTTTCCAATAATTATTCAGGTCAAACTCTCGATTCCAACTTTAGCGACCTGAAGGAAAAAATTTCAAAGGGACATGTTTCTCTGGTAGAAATTGTAAACAAAAACCATGTTTTAGTTTATTTAGACATGGATACTTTGGCTTCAAACGAGGACTACAAAGAAATCTCAAAAACAACTTTTGGAGACTCGCCAAACCCCGGACCCCATTACCAATTTACGGCAGGAGACAATTTTGAAGAAAAAATCTGGCGTTTTTATGATGAAAACCCGGATGTCAAAACTCAGTTTGGAGAAGTTAATGTCCAGCATAAAACAGAAACGAACTATTGGACAGAAGTTTTATCTTGGATAGTTCCATTTGCTCTAATAGCATTTTTCTGGTTTTTCATGATGAGACGAATGGGTGGCGGTTCAGGTGGCGGTCCAGGCGCGCAAATATTTAATATAGGTAAGTCAAAAGCCCAAATGTTTGATGCGGATGCTGAGGTTCGAATCACATTTCAGAATGTTGCTGGGATGGAAGGTGCTAAAGATGAAGTACTAGAAGTTGTTGACTTTCTTAAGAACCCAACGAAATATACAAATCTTGGAGGTAAGATTCCCAAAGGAGTATTGCTTTCAGGACCTCCAGGAACGGGAAAAACGTTATTGGCAAAAGCCGTAGCAGGAGAGGCCAAAGTCCCATTTTTTTCTTTGAGCGGCTCAGATTTTGTTGAAATGTTCGTTGGTGTTGGAGCAAGTAGAGTAAGAGATTTATTTAAACAGGCAAAAGAAAAATCACCTAGCATCATTTTTATCGACGAAATAGATGCAATTGGACGTGCTCGAGGCAAATCCAATATCAATGGGGGAAATGATGAAAGAGAAAATACTTTAAATCAACTTCTTACTGAAATGGATGGCTTTGGGACCAATGAACACGTAATTGTCATGGGAGCCACAAATAGAGCAGATATACTTGATCGAGCTTTGATGAGAGCAGGAAGGTTTGACAGGGTTGTTTATGTTGACTTACCTGAATTTAAAGAAAGAAAAGAAATTTTTGATGTACACCTAAAGCCACTAAAACATAGTAAAACATTAGATGTCCAATTCCTAGCGCGTCAAACTCCTGGCTTTTCAGGAGCAGATATTGCGAATGTTTGTAATGAGGCAGCCTTGGTAGCTGCAAGAAAGAATAAGAAAAAAGTGGAAAAACAAGATTTCTTGGATGCCGTTGATCGGATTATAGGTGGGATGGAAAAGAAAAGTAAAATTATCACTCCAGAAGAGAAAAGAGTTATTGCCTATCATGAAGCAGGACATGCAACTGTAAGTTGGTTATTAGAGCATGCTTCACCGTTGGTAAAAGTTACTATTGTCCCAAGAGGAAGATCCCTAGGTGCAGCGTGGTATCTTCCAGAAGAGAGACAGTTAAATTCTACAAATCAACTTTTAGACGAAATGTGCGCCACGATGGGCGGAAGAGCTGCTGAAGAAGTTGTATTCCAAGAAATAACAACAGGAGCGCTAAGTGATCTTGAAAAAGTTACGAAACAAGCAAAAGCAATCGTTTCAATCTATGGATTAAATGAAGAAATTGGAAATGTCACTTATTATGATTCAACGGGGCAAAGCGAATACCAATTTGACAAACCTTACAGTGAAAAAACAGCTCAAATAATTGATCAAGAAATATCCAAAATCATAGAAAGTCAATATAACAGAGCTAAAAACCTGATAAATGAAAATATCGACAAACTACAATTACTAGCTGAAGATCTATTAAAAAATGAGGTAATTTTCAAGGAAAATTTAGAAGCAATTTTTGGGAAACGAAAATGGCTAACTTCTGAGGAGAAAATTCAAGCTTCTTTGAACGCAGAATCCAAAAAAAAAGTAGTTACTCGAAAGAAAAAATCACCATTAAAACCAAACGGTGATGAGGAGTCCTAATTCTTTTACAAGGAACTGCAATAAAACGAATTAGATTTACTAATTTTCAGGGTAATTCTTGACAATGGCTGGACTTTTTGGAAAATTTTTTTCAATATTAAGCGGGGCTCCCGAACACAGTGTTTCGGAGCCCAGAGACTCCGTTGCTCGATTTGTTTCTGTTAATGATGACCCAGTAGATTTGACATTTGTAAAAAAGTTTACGGACGGGGGAGGCTATTTTGTGTATTGTGGCAATGAAGAAGAGATAATTGATCATTTAAAAGATGCATCAGAAGAATTTGGAGAGACTCATTTTTTCATGCCCGAATCCGAATTAATTTTTTGGTTTCAAAAAGCTGGGTTAACAGTTTCACGAGAGAATCCGTTAGATGCCAATGCTATGGTAACGACCTGCCATGCAGCGATTGCTCAAACCGGAGGAATTATGATATCTGATATACAGACAGCCGGACTTAAATTTGCTCAGCTGCCTTCTATTCATTTGGTTTTTGCCAAAGTATCGCAGGTAGTTAAATCTCTGTCAGATGGAATGTCTGCGATAAATAAATCCCATAGAGATCAAAGGCCTAAAGCTATTATAACCTTAAAAGGCAAAATGGATGAAAGTGTGATGCAAGCAAAAGTTGATCCAAATAAAGATCGTCAAATATATTTTTTCTTAATGGAAGACCATCTTTTCACCAGTTTAAAATGATTCAAAGAATATTTTGGGGAATTATATATGGTCTTGCCATATTTTGGATTTGTAATGCTCAAAACTGGTCACCCTACCTGCTTTTTATTCCATTGTTACTTGTCTGTGTCGAATTTATCAAGATGGAAAAATTAAAAGTTTGGGAAAAAATATTTGGAATCATATATGTGAGCCATGCTAGTTACTCAACCTGGTCAATATCCTACTATTCTAATATTGATAATTTATCGATTTTATTTATAATTTTTGGCTTAATCTGGATAAGTGATTCTATGGCTTTTTTCGGTGGGAAATTTTTTGGGAAAAACTCACTAGCGCCCTCCATTTCTCCAAATAAGACAATAGAAGGAGCAGCTATTGGCTTTATTTGTACTCTACTAATAGGTTGTTTTTCTCTCAATTTCATAGATCCGATGTCGGAATTCAAGTCGATAAATTCATGGCAAAGAATATCATGGGCATTGCCTTTGACAATTTCCATTTCTGCTCCTTTAGGAGATCTGATAGGTTCTAAATTCAAGCGATTGGCAGGTGTAAAAGACTCTGGCACATTCTTACCAGGACATGGTGGAGCATTAGATCGTTTTGATAGCTTTTTACTATCTGTAATCTTGGTTCAAGTTTTTCAATCTTATATCTTAATATCATGATCCACCGCGAAGGCAGAAAACCCTTATTCATCACACTAATTTTACTCACTCTTTTGTATTTTTTTATTCAAAAATTACATCTTCCTGAGTGGGTAAGTCAATTTTATTTAGGCTTTGCAATAGCTCTTTATTTTTTGGTCTTGCAATTTTTTCGAAACCCTAAAAGAATTACAACTTCTAATATTAATGAAATTATAGCACCTGCAGATGGCAAAATTGTAATTATTGAAGAATGCATTGAGCATGAATATCTAAAAGATAAACGGATTTTAATATCCATATTTATGTCTCCTTTCAATGTTCATGTGAATAGGGCTCCAATATCTGGAAAAGTAGTCTATACCAATTACCATCCAGGGAAATACTTAGTTGCATGGAATCCAAAGTCATCATTGTTAAATGAAAGAACATCTGTAGTAATGGAAAATCAAATTACAGGTCCTGTATTATTCCGTCAGATTGCAGGCGCAGTTGCAAGAAGAATAGCGATTTATTGCAAACCAAATAATCAACTGCAAGCAGGAGAGGAATTTGGCTTCATACGATTTGGTTCAAGAATGGATATTTTTTTACCCTTGAATTCTGAAATAATGGTAAAAATTGGTGATAAACCTATTGGAGGGGAAACAGTTATTGCACGGGTTTTAGAGGACTCAGATATTTAACCTCTGATTAACTAACTTGGAAACGAAACCAAAAACCTGATCAGGCGTTTGATTCGAATTATCTATGATAATAGCGTCCTTAGCCTTTATTAAAGGAGAATTTTCTCTAGACTCATCATCACGATCTCTTTGAATCAAATTTGCTCTAACTTCATCAATTGTTACATTAATATCACCATTAGATCTTAAATCCTTTAGCCTTCTTTTAGCGCGAATATCATCATCTGCCTTCATAAATAATTTTAAATCTGCATTGGGAAAAACTTTGGTCCCGATATCACGTCCATCCATGACAATATTTTTACCATGTGCCATTTTCTGCTGCTGGGATACCAACTGAGACCTAACAAAAGGCAAACTTGAAATTTTTGATACTATTGAATTAACCTCCATTGTTCTTATGTCCAATTCTACTAATTCTCCATTTAATATTGAAATATTATTACCATCTAAATCTTGATCAAATGCAAAATGCATGACCGGTAATCTCTTTTTAATTAATTCATCATTAAGTTCATTCTTGTCATTCACCCATCCTTCTCTTAGAACCGTTAGAGCTACCATACGGTACATTGCACCAGAATCAACATATAAAAAACCAAAATGAACAGCAAGCTTTTTCGCTAATGAACTTTTACCGGTAGACGAATAACCATCAATTGCAATAATCATAATTAAAACGACCTTATTAAAGAAAATTGATTAGCTCTACCTGCTATATTATACAATGAACTTCCAAATTGAAATTCCATTTTTCCCGCTTTAAACGTGACACCTGTACTAACGCCAGCACTAACTCTTCTTGAGGTTATTCGATTCTCCATTTGCCTGCGAAAATCATAACCCAATTGTAAAAATAACCTTCCTCCCAACTGGGCTTCAACACTGGAGGATATATGTCTAAAAAAATTATTATACCATGGAAGTTTTTCGTATGTAATGGTTCCTGTTAATGGGTCAATAACCATCAACTGCGGATCTAAATATTGTAAATTCCAATTTTGGATATTCTCATAGGTGATATTTAAACGAAATGGAGCATGTTGAAGTTTTTGACTAAAAGATATTTGAAGGTTTAAAGGCAATCTTTCTCGCTGAAGTGAGAAATATTCAAAATTTCTACCAACATTTCTCAGAACGAATGCAATTTGTTTTCTTGATGAGTCAGTTGACCATAGCATTCCAAAATCAGCTGCTATTGCTTGAGAAGTAAAGACACCGTAAGAAATAATTGGCAATTTTGCTCCAAAACCCAGAGATAATTTTCCATAATCTAAAGAAAATGCAAGCCGAGGAGTTACCTCACTCGCATAAAAAAGACCTAATAAATTTCCATTGGCATCTCTTTGTTCAAGTTGACCGCTGCTTAAATAATCCGCACCAAAAGAGAGAAAAACTCTATTTGGAGTAAAATCCAGTCCTCCCCTTTGAGCATTTAATGGCTTTTTTCGTTTAGAAAATTTATTTTTAAATAAATTACCTGGAAGACCTATTGTCAATGATCCTTGATAAATTCCTCCAATTCTATTTTGAGAGGTGATTGACCATTGGTTAATATGAGATGAATTCAAACATGCAGGATTTAAAGCAGAAAAAGATATGTCTGCAGGATGAGCAGCAGCACTTGAACCTAATGCTAATAATCGAGCAGATCCAAAACTCTCGAGAGTTGAGAAAGACGAGCTAACAGCTAGCTGACAAAATATTGGGCCAGAAAAAAATATAATTAAAAAAAAAGCTACTAAATATTTTGGCACCCATTTCATAAGGACAAGTTAACTCTTGATAAGTAATTCCTTGGCGTTTTTGACTCTTTGAGATAGTATTGCTTTATCTATTACTTCATTCATTTCATTAACATAATTGAAATTCATTCCATTTAAATACTTTGAGGGTATGTCATGTACATCCTTTTTATTCCCCTCAGATAATATTATATTTTTTATCCCCGATCGCTTGGCGGCAAGTATTTTTTCGCGAATACCACCAACAGGTAAAACCTTACCTCTCAATGTTATCTCACCGCTGAGGGCGAGTTTATTTATTACTTTCTTTTGAGTGAATAAAGATGTTAAGGCAGTTAACAAGGCAATTCCTGCTGATGGGCCGTCCTTTGGAATCGCACCTTCTGGAACATGAATATGTACATCATATTTCGTGAATAAGTTATTATTTAAATTATATCTGAGTGAATTTCCTTTCAAGTATGCTAAAGCAATTGAGGCAGACTCTTTCATGACATCTCCCAAATTACCTGTAATATTCAATTTACCTGAGCCTGGAGAAATACTAGATTCAATAAATAAAATATCACCGCCTACTGGAGTCCATGCCAAGCCAGTAACGACGCCTGCTATCTCATTCCCCTGATAAAGATCTCTATCAAACTTAGGTGTTCCAAGTATCTCTTTAATTGATGAAGATGAAATTGGGGTAGGGAATTGTTTTTTTTCTGCTTTTGCCAAGGCTGCCTTTCTAACCATCTTACCAAGTTCACGATTCAAATTCCTCACCCCTGACTCACGAGTATATTTATCAATCAGATCAATCATTTGAGGCTTCGCAATTTTTACGGAATCCTTGGGCATTCCATGATCACTGAGTTGTTTTGGCAACAAGTACTTTTTGCCAATTTGTTCCTTCTCCTCCAAAGTATACCCATTAACCTCTATAAGTTCCATTCTGTCTCTTAAAGCAGGCTGGACTGATGAAATGTTGTTCGCTGTTGCAATAAAAAGAACCTTAGATAAGTCGTATCCCATTTCCAGGTAATTATCATAAAATGTTTTATTTTGCTCTGGATCTAGTACTTCCAAGAGAGCACTCGACGGATCACCTTGAGCGCCGTAACTCAATTTATCGATTTCATCTAGGACAAAAACAGGATTTGAGGACTTTGACTTTTTTATTAATTGAAGTATGCGCCCAGCCATTGCACCGATGTATGTTTTCCTATGTCCTCTAATTTCTGACTCGTCTCTCAAGCCTCCTAAAGACATTCTTACATAATCCCTACCTAATGCCTCTGCAATTGACTTACCCAAAGAGGTTTTTCCAACTCCTGGAGGGCCGTGCAAACATAGTATCGGACTCCGCATATCTCCCTTCAGTTTCAAGACAGCTAAATGCTCAAGCAGTCTTTCTTTGACTTTCTCTAATCCGAAATGATCACGATCTAATATTCTTCTGGCCTTGGATAATCGAATTGGCTGGGTTGATAAATTATCCCAAGGCAAATCCAAAAGAAATTCTAGGTAATTTCTTTGAATCCCAAAGTCCGGAACCTGTGGATTCATTCTCTGAAGACGCTGTAACTCTTTATCAAATTGTTGTCTTGCTTGTTCAGGCCAATCCATTTTATCAGCCCGATCCTTCATTATTTGAAACTCCGCTTCGTTACTTACTCCCCCCAACTCTTCTTGAATGGTCTTCATTTGCTGCTGAAGAAAATACTCTCTTTGCTGCTGATCAAATTCTGTACGAACTCGATTGGCAATATCATTTTTCACCTCGAGTAAATGTTTCTCATAACTGATATGTTTTAGAACAGAATTCGTTCGCTTTTCAATATTATTTTCCTCTAAAATTGCCTGCTTTTTCTCAACATCAAGATTCATATTACTTGCAATGAAATGTATCAAAAATGTATCTGATTCTATATTTTTCACTGCAATTTGAGCCTCAGTAGGAATATTAGGAGACTCCTGAATAATATCCATAGCCATTTCCCGAATATGTTGCACTAAAGCGCGAAACTCAGTACTTTTTGGTGGTTTAATATCCTTCAGGTATTCAACTTTTGCCTTTAGAAAGGGTTCTTCACTAATTATTTCAACAATTTTAAACCTTCTTTTTCCTTGAAGTATCGCAGTAATATTGCCATCTGGCATCTTAAATGACTTTACCATTTGAACAAGGGTCCCAACCGCGAACAAATGCTCACCATTAGGAGTTTCTGTATCAGGGTCCTTTTGAGCTAATACCCCAAATAATTTTTTACCTCTCTGTGCACCCTGTACCAGTTTGATACTTTTATCCCTACCCGCAGTAATTGGAGATACCACTCCTGGAAATTGAACAGTATTTCTTAATGGTAGTATTGATATTTCCTCCTGTAAATCACTATCTGGTATGCTATTATCCTCCTCATTGGTAATTAAGGGAATAAAATCAGTTTCTTCTGAAAGAAGAGAGAATGAGGTTCTTTCCATACTATAGACTAGGCAAGACCCGTGCCACCGCGAAATTCTGAGGTGTGAGAAAAAATAGCTGACAAGATGTCGCTTTCTGTTTGATTATATTCCATATTTCTTCTCGACATAACCTTTTTTGCAGTTAAATGAGCCTTTTCAAGAGAATACTCCTTCAGTCCTTGTGGTCCTCCCCATGAAAAATCGGGTAAAAAATTACGAGGAAAGCCTGATCCAAAAATATTACATGAAACGCCAACCACAGTGCCTGAATTAAATGAAGTGTTAATTGCGCATTTACTATGATCTGCCATTATTAATCCACAAAACTGCAGTCCTGTAGGGTTGAAACTCCGAGATAGGTATGAAAATAACTTGATTTCATCATAGTTATTTTTTAAGTTAGAGTTACTCGATCCCGCTCCAATATTACACCACTGTCCCAAGACAGCATTACCCATGAATCCATCATGAGCTTTATTAGAAAATCCCCATACCACAGAATTATTTATTTCTCCTCCAACCTTAGAGTGAGGACCTATAGTTGTAGCACCATATATTTTAGTTCCTAATTTCAATGTACTGGATTTCCCCAGAGAGAGCCCTCCGTGGATCATTGAACCTGGCATAATTTTAGAACCCTCTGCTAAATAAATAGATCCTTCCTCGGAATTTAATGTAGAGGCCTTGATATCAACTCCCCTTTCCAAAAATATCCTTTCTCCAAAAACCTGATTCGAAGCGGGAATTGGCTCAGATTTACGCCCCGCAGTCAATAAATCAAAATCAAATTCTAATTGTTCTTTGTTCCACGAAAAGATATTCTCAGGTCGTTTTACCAAATGATAAACTCCTGAGTAGGCTATTCTTTTTTCACCATTCCTGTGCGCTAACCAATCTTCTCCAGAAACAAGAATTTCACCATCTTTTAAAGAATTTATTGCTTGTATTAATTCATGACAAGGAAGCAAACCTCCTCTCAAATGAAGATCACCTTTTCTTTCCGGGAATTTGATTTTTAAATGATTTGCAGTTGAGAATGAAAAATTCTTTGCTTTAAGGATTTTCAACCATTTCTGTGAAATGGTTAATGAACCTATTCTCAGATCAGCGACTGGCCGAGTCCAAGTTAAAGGCTTTAATGTTTCGTATTCAGGTCCGTCGTGGAAAACTATGTCCATGAACCGAAATTAAGCTATTCCTTTGATAACTTACCGTAACGGCTACGGAATTTATCAACTCTACCTGCTGTATCCAATAATTTTTGTTTTCCTGTATAGTAAGGATGTGAATATGATGAGACTTCCATTTTTACTAAAGGATACTCATTTCCATCAACCTTTATTGATTCTTTTGATGGAGCACAGCTCCTTATTATGGTAACATCGCCAGTACTCATATCTTTGAAAGCACATTCGCGGTAATTAGTTGGGTGAATTCCTTCTTTCATCGCTTTTGAATTTTTTTAATTAAATCGAGATTTTGCCCGATTTCCGTTAGCGGGACGCAAAGATAGTTAGATTAAATGAAACAACATAAGTCGAAACAACTCTTTAGTGATTGCCGAGCTCTTTTAACTTTTGGTCTCTTCGCACTATTATTTTCGTGTCGACCTGATCATTCGACGGCTTTTGACCCTCTAAGCATTGAGTTCTCAAAAGATACCATATATCTCGATACAGTTTTTAATGCAATGGGAAGTTCAACTAGAAGTTTTACTATTCGTAATAAAAGCGATCAAAATATTTTATTAGACAAAATAAAATTAGGGATGGGTGATGATAGCCCCTTTAGATTCAATATTAATGGAATACATGGTATTGAATTAAATGATATTATTTTACCAGCTTCAGATAGCCTTTGGGTTTTCATTGAACTTACATCACCCCCAGGAGCTTTAGAAATGCTCTGGACTGACTCTCTAATATTTACCAACAAAGGTTTAAGTAATGATGTCAAACTTATTTCCCTGGCTTACGATGCACATTTTCATTTTCCGAATAAGATTCATACAATTAAACGAAACCCGCCCCTAACAAATATTGAAATTCCATATTCAATTGTACCCTCTAATTCAACTTGGTCCAATGATAAACCGCATGTAGTATACGGCTATGCCGTAATTGATAGTGGCTCCTCACTCGAAATAATGAAAGAAGCAAGTATTCATTTTCACTCAGGCTCAGGTCTTTGGGTCGCTTCTGGAGGCATTTTAAATGTAGATCAAGACAATACTGGAAGTTATTCCAACCCCGTTGTTTTTGAAGGGGATCGCCTGGAACCTTTTTACAGCAATATTGCTGGTCAATGGGGAGGCTTGTTAGGGGGCATTTTTATACAACGCGGCAGTAAAGTCAAAATAAATAATGCATGGATAAAAAATGGGACAATTGGTATCAGGTGTGATTCCATCGGAGAATTCGAAGAAAGCAACTTATTAATAAGAAATACCAGAATCACCGATTTTAGTCGGGTTAGTATTTACAGTGGGTTTGGAAATATTAAGATGGAGAACGTAACTATTGCTAATTCAGGTTTGTACTCATTATACTGCCTAGGGGGAAGAGTTTTTGCAGACCATTGTACTTTTATGAATGAATTTCCATCTGCCCGATCCACTCCTTCAATTGGGCTTTTTAATCGTTATGAAGATGCATCGGGACAATACCGATACAGAGATCTGAATGAAGCGTATTTTGGGAATTGTATTATTTCTGGAAACAAAGAGTCTGAAATAGGTTTTGATTTTGACGTTAATGGTGAATTTAATTACAAAATGGAGGGCTCATTGATAAAAATCCTTACAAACCCTGTGAATGGAAACTATGATATTAATAATTCTAATTATTTTAAACAATGTGTTTTTAATAAATCTCCAAACTTCATGCTTCCAAAATCATACAATTTTCAGTTGGATTCAAACTCGGAAGCAATCGATATTGGTATGCCTAGTCCAGCTATCAGAGTTCCTTTTGATCCCAACAACGTAGGCAGAACAATATCGCCAGATGCAGGAACTTTTGAAAAAAATTAAATCATAATTTCATACAAAACGATAAGTTGTCTACACCATCAGCATAATCCCACAGATTGGGATTTTGAGAATTTCCAAATGATGTTTGAAAATCTCTTCCAACAACTGTTTGAATCTGATTCTCGATGCTTGCTAATTTGAGATTCAAGTCTTCTTGATTATCATAAAAGGAATAATTCACAATACCTGTTGGAGGTTTTAAATCCAAAGATTCGGTCATTATTGCAAAATTATTTTCGAGAAATTTAATCCCATTTAACATCAACAGGGACCTTTGATAATTGAAATTTGATGAATACTTGTAGTGATTTAATATGTAGCCCCAATGAAGCCATGACTTGAAAATTCTTTGAATATCAAAATTATAGGGAAGAAAAAGGTGTGTGACACTTCGGCACCCCCTTCCAAAGTATTGAAATATATCATTTGAAAGCAAGTTCAATTCATTAGTGGTTATATCTTCAGTAATAACTGATACGGAAGTTCTGGAGCCCCTTAGGATTCTTGGAATATCTCTAAAATAATAATCGAAATATCTTTGAGTATTGTTGTTCCCAGTAGCTATGATCGCATCTACACCATTCATCTTATCCACTAATTTGATAGATGATTTTGAATCTATTTTAGATAAGGCATCGACAACTTTTTTACATAAGATATGGTCATCTGAAGAAGGTTTATAATAAACTTCATTTCCCGAAATATAAGCGCAAATAATATCATGAAGTCCGACTAGAGGCAAGTTCCCCGCGCAGATAATTCCTATTTTCTTAGGAATTGAAACTTTTTTTAACTCATAATTATTTGTCCATTTCGATAAATTTTCAACGCTCAAAGATTGACACCATGAAAGTAATGAGTATTTAACAAAATCATCTGTAAACCAAGGATTTTCTTCTTTTACTTTTCTCAGTAAATCCTCATCACTTGACATTAACTTCATTTTATTACCAAGTTCAAAAAGAGAATCTAAGTGTATGTGCATAATAACGAATGTATCTTTGTGCAAAAGTACAGATCATGGCGATTAAGATAACGGATGAATGTATCAACTGCGGGGCCTGCGAACCTGAATGTCCTAATACGGCAATTTATGAAGGAGGAATGGAGTGGAGATTTGGAGAAGGAACAGAGCTAAAAGGGGAAATAGTGAGTACCTCTGGTCATGAAACCAATGCTGAAAAACCGCAGGAACCGGTGAGTTTTGATTATTATTTCATCGCTACAGATAAGTGTACAGAGTGCATTGGGTTTCATGAGACTCCTCAATGCGCAGAGGTATGCCCTGTCGATTGTTGTGTTCCTGATGAGGAAAATGTTGAAAGCAATTCCTCACTGAAAAAGAAGAAATCTTTTTTACACGCAGAATGAAGTTAAAAACTCTAACGGGATTATTTTTTATTTATTCATTAGTCAGTTTTTCTCAAACTAATTCTACTCCAAGCATATCTCCAAAAAATCAAAACCCAAAAGTTCAATTATTTTTAAACTCCCTAAAAAATTGTGATTTCCAAAATTTAGAGCTATCAGCATCTAGTAGGCTAAAAGCAGGAAGAAATATGGATTCACTTATCAATCATGCTCTAAATTCAGGTTTTTTAAGGTCTTTTATTTTGGATGAAAAACACCTACCAAAAGGTGTTCTTTTCGCGAAATCAAAAGATGAAAAAATTCGAACATATACATGGGCAGTACCCATGGAAAGCGGGGTGTATGAATTCTTTGGCCAAGTTTTAATTAATAGTAAGCGAGTTGAAAGTCTAACTAATATTCTCAATTTTGACGAAAATGATCAACTGGATCAAAATCATTGGCCCGGAGGTCTCATATATCATATCGAATTAACTAAATACAGGGGTAAGCGTCATTATTTATCATTATCATTTCGTCCAAGCAAAAAAAATGTTCAAATGAAAATTATTGAACCTATAATAGTTGGAGAAAAAAACATATACTTTGGAGCCTCAGTATTTGCGATAAAAAACTTTAATGATAAATATTTTGAAAAACCTCCAAAACGTTTAATTCTCAGATACTCACCTAAAGTAAGTGCCTCAATTCATAGCATTTCAAAAAATAAAGAAATTGTAATTGATAATTTAGGTCCGATGGGTTCGAAAATTCGAGGGAATTATATTGACTATGGACCTAATCTTTCATCTCAGTCTATTTTTTTTAAAAGAGGAAAATGGATAATTAACTGATTTAAAAACTAAATTCCCCTAAAACTGTTCTAGTGCTTTGATATCTTTGTAGCATTAAAAAAAATCATTCCTCAATAATGAAAAAACACAATTTCTCGGCCGGACCTTGCATTTTATATCCCGAGGTAATAAAAGGAGCCTCGGAGGCAATAAATAATTTTAAAGAGTTGGACTTATCTCTTTTAGAAATAAGTCATCGAGATAAAAATTTTGTTGATGTTATGGAAGAAGTGAGAGAATTATCAAAAGAAATTATGGCTCTAGAAGATGATTTTGAAGTGCTTTTTCTTCAAGGTGGAGCGAGTCTACAGTTTTGTATGACACCATACAACTTCATGAAAAAAAATGGAGTTGCAGGATATTCAATTACAGGGACTTGGGCAAAAAAAGCCGCAAAAGAAGCGTCATTATTTGGTCAGGTAATAGAGGTTGGGTCCTCTGAAGAAGAGAATTTTAATTATATCCCAAAAAAATTGAATATTACCAAAAATATGGACTATCTGCATTTAACCTCGAATAACACAATTGTGGGCACGCAAATTAAAGATTTTCCAAACACAGATATTCCCTTAGTTTGTGATATGTCATCAGATATTTTTAGTCGGCAAATAAATTTTAATCAATTCTCGTTAATTTATGCAGGAGCGCAAAAAAATATTGGACCGGCTGGAACAACTCTTGTTGCGGTAAGGAAAAGTGCATTGGGAAAAACAGCGAGAGATATTCCTAGCATGTTAGATTATGAAAAACATATTAAATCAGACTCTATGTTTAATACCCCCCCTGTATTCAGCGTTTATACATGTCTGCTGACTTTGAGAGCTTTAAAACAAAATGGAGGCCTTTCAATAATTGAAGAGCAAAATAGGTTAAAAGCAAATCATTTATACAAGGAAATTGAGCGAAATCAGCTTTTTGAAGGAGTAGCAAAAAAAGATGATAGATCTGGTATGAATGTCTGCTTTCTGTTAAAAGATGAGTCTTTAAAAGAAAAATTTGATAAGCTTTGTTCGGAAGCAGGTATTGTTGGAATCAACGGCCATCGATCTGTTGGAGGATATCGAGCTTCGATATATAATGCTTTGCCATTTGAGAGTGTTAAAATATTGACAGAGGTAATGAATCATTTGGATTAAAAATAACTTTTGAAATTAAAAAAATGAAAATTTTAGCGAACGACGGAATTGCTGATTCGGCAACCAAGATTTTAGAGCAAAATGGACACGAGCTAACTAAAACAAATGTTGCGCAAGATCATTTAGCTAAATATATCAATGATAAAAATATTGATGTCTTGCTCGTTAGATCTGCTACAAAAGCAAAAAAGGATTTAATTGATGCGTGTCCAAATCTAAAAATGATTGGTCGCGGTGGTGTTGGGATGGATAATATTGATGTTGAATATGCTAGGTCAAAATCAATTGAAGTTTTTAATACCCCAGGAGCAAGTAGTAATAGTGTTGCCGAACTTGTTTTTGCTCACCTCGGCGGATTACTCCGATTCTTACACGAATCCAATAGGCAAATGCCTCTAGAAGGCGAGTCTCGATTTAAAGATTTAAAAAAATCTTATGCTAAAGGAATGGAGTTGAGAGGTAAAAAAATTGGAATAATAGGATTCGGTAGAATTGGAAAGGCAGTTGCCAGAATAGCTTACAGTTTAGGTATGAAAGTTCAAGCTCATGACCCTTTTATGAAAAACCCTGATTTTAGTATTGAATTTTCTGATGGACAAAAGATTCACACTGTAGCAAAGAGCCTTAAACTCAATGAAATTCTTAAAACATCTGATATAATAACACTTCATATAGGAGGTACAAAAGAGATAATCGGAGAAAAAGATATAGCTCTAATGAAACCCGGGAGTTTCTTAGTAAATACATCAAGAGGAGGCGTAATTAACGAAGAGGCATTAGATTTAGCTCTGGAAAACAAACATCTTGCAGGCGCTGCTCTCGATGTTTTCAACAATGAACCTCAACCTGCTATAAAGCTGTTAATGAATCCAAAATTATCTATGACTCCACATATTGGAGCAGCCACTGTAGAAGCTCAAGAGAGAATTGGGCTTGAATTAGCCAATCATATTATTACCTTATCCAAGCAATAGATGCCACGCTTAATCCCTTTTTCCGCCATAAGAGCACCTCGATCTCTTGCGGGATTAGTCAGCATTAGGACTTATAAAAGCTATTCTAAAACAGAATTAAAACAGAAATTAAATACTAATAAGTTCTCATTTCTTCACGTCATTAAAGTTAAAAATGAAGAAAAACAAAAATTAAAAAAAATCAAGGATAATTTTCACGAATTTCTCCAGAAAAAAATTTTTATTAAAGATGAAATCCAAAGTCTATACATCTATCAACAAGAGATTGGAAATCAAAAGTTTTTCGGAGTCATTGGTCTTGTCTCAGTGGAGGACTATGAAAAAAGTAGAATTATAAAACATGAGAATACCATTGAAAAAAGGGAGACTTTATTTTCGAAATATTTAGATACAGTTCACTTTCAGGCAGAACCTATTTTATTAGCCCGAAATCAAAATAAAATTTGGGATGAAATAATGACCAAAACAATGAAACAGAGGCCAGAGAGTGAATTTGCAACAAGTGATGGTGTTTTCCATAAAATATGGGTCTTATCAAAATCTGATTCAGAAACCATTAGAATCGAATCTGAGTCAATGAAAAAATTTTATGTGGCAGATGGTCATCATCGTCTATCATCATCAGTAAAATCCAAAAGTTGCAATCATATATTATCTCTTGTAATTGATTCAAAGCAACTAAATATTTCACCCTTTTACCGATTTATTAAAGGGAAGACTCTAAATAATAGAGATTGGACTTCTATGATAGAAGTAAAATTTCTTGGTCAAGCTCCAAAAGGACTTCCTAAAATCGGTATTTATGCTTTGGATAATAGAGGCTGGTGGCACATAAATAATGAAAAAATTAGGTTTCCAGAATCTAAATGGATAAATGAAAATTTATTCTCACCTATCTGGGGCATAAAAAATGAACGTAATGAAGAAAGAATAAGATATCTTGAAGGCACACAAAATATGAAAAAAATAGAATCTCTACGAAATAATGACGAAGTCATGTTTGTATCATCCAGACCCTCTTGGGAAGAAGTGAAAGATGCTTCAGATCAAGGAGTCATGCTTCCTCCTAAAAGTACTTATATCGAACCCAAATTACGATCTGGAATGATTATATTCTCATGGAGTTAGCAAAAAATTTTAAAACAATTCTCGATGAGATTAGTCCCGACGTCACGTTAGTTGCAGTTAGTAAGACCAAGCCAGATTCCCTCATTCTAGAGGCTTACAATTTAGGGCAGAAAGACTTTGGAGAGAATAGAGTTCAAGACATGAAAGTCAAAGCTCAAAGACTTCCTAAAGATATCCGTTGGCATATGATTGGGAGAATTCAGACAAATAAAATCAAAGATTTTATTTCATATGTTCACCTGGTTCATGGCGTTGATAGGTTGAAAGTTTTAAGTTCCATAGATAATGAGGCAAAAAAAATAAATAGGGTCATCGATGTACTTATCCAGGTGCATATCGCTAAAGAGGAAACCAAGACAGGTTTTTCATTTCATGAATTAGAAGAAGTATTTTCATATAAAAATCAAAATAAATTTGAAAACATACGAATAAGGGGACTAATGGGCATGGCGACATTTACGGAGAATCAAAATGAGATTCGAAAAGAATTCTCAATGCTAAAAAAAACTTTTGAAAACATTAAAAAAGCCATTTATGAACCACATTTTGACATACTTAGTATGGGTATGAGCGGAGATTTCCAGATAGCCATTCAGGAAGGATCAACGATGGTAAGAATTGGAACGTTATTATTCGGAAAACGTAATATTTGATAATATGTATTCCGTGGTGGACATAGAAGCATCTGGCGGTAAAGTCGGTGAAGAGAAAATAATTGAAATTGCTATATTTCTTTTCGACGGCAAGAAAATAATAGATCAGTTTATTTCTTTGGTCCAACCGGATTGTGAAATCCCTATATTTATTCAAAAACTGACTGGTATTAAGCAATCCGATTTAGTTAGTGCCCCTAGGTTTTATGAAATCGCAAAACGAATCATTGAAATAACTGATGGGTCCATATTTGTAGCTCACAATGCAAGTTTTGATTATCGAATTCTAAAACAAGAATTCTTAAGCCTTGGATATAACTATGACCGCACCGTCTTAGATACAATTCCACTTTCAGAAAAATTTTTTCCGGAGCTACCATCACACGGGTTAGAAACTATATGTAACGAACTTGGTATTTTAAATCCTAAAAGACACAGAGCTGATGGCGATGCGAGAGCAACTACTAAATTTTTAGAAATTCTATTAGAAAAAGATCGAGAAAAATATATAGAAGGCGTTTATCTAAAGTTACCTTCAGCGACCGGTAAGCATTCCTTTAGCAAACAAATTGAAAACTTAGTAAAAACAATTGGAGTTTATTATTTATTCAATAATGATGGAGAAGTAATCTATTTAGGAAAAAGCGATCAATTAAGAGTAAGAATTGATCGACATTTTTTGTCTACTAATGATAAAGCTATTGCTCTTCAAAAAGAGGTAAAAAGTATTCGAGTCGAAGAAACAGGAAGTATGCTAATGGCTGAAATTTTAGAACATATAGAACTATTGAGTTTAAAGCCTAAGTATAATACACCAAAAGATCGATACAGTCTGAGATACGGTCTTTATAAAATAGTTGGAAAATCCATGGCCCAATGGGATATTCGAAAAATTAAAAACGATATACCCGAATTAATTATTGAAGACAAACAAGAAGGTTTTGAATGGCTTGCCAAATTATCTACTTTTTATAACAAAAACATTGATGATTTCGTTCTTCCAAAGCATAGATCACAAACAATGAAATGTCTAAAAAATAAAAAAGCAATTAAGGCAAACGAAAATAATTCAAGTATTTTTTCATCAAAAGATAACATTGACATTAAAAAAATATTTTATCCTGACGAATCAATGATTTTAGTTGATTCCGGAAAAACCATCGGAGAAAAAACCATTTATTTAATTGAACATTCGGAATTCATTGGCTACTCAAAAGCAGAATTAACTACTCAGCAAACAGACTGGAATCTTTTAAAAAAAAGGATTACAAAAGTTCCAAAATCGAAATATTTAAACAGTTTAATTGTAAAAGCCCTGAAGGATAATAAAATAGGATCCTTAAAATTTAAATTTTCATAAATATTGAAACAATAATTTTAGAGGCCTGAGCTCTGTAATTGGTCTCTAAATTATCTAAAGAAATATCTGAAAATCTTATGTCAAAGGGGCTTTGATAGCGCAGGCTGAACTGAAATCTAAAAAGCTTCAAACCTATCCCAAACTGATTAGACCAATTGCTAGGCTGAGAAATATCAAAGATAGGAATTGAGAAAACAGGAGCGTACAGTGCTGTAAGCGGACCAATTTTTAATCCAAATTCAACGGGAAAATCTATATGAGATAAGTCCAAAGGAACTTGAAATGTAGAATCAACATCAAGTCTATTAGAGATATTTAAAGGCTGATTTAAATATGTAAACCAGCATTGGGGTTCAAAATAAATTAATCCCAATCCAATTCTACGATATACTCCTATATGGTAACCATTTTGTGGTTTTAAATTAAAAATAAAAGGATCATACGCCAAATCCAACGGCTGAATATTAATATTTGAGACATGAACTCCTGCTGAAATTCCATAGCTCAATCGTTGCGCAATTATTTGTTCAGAGAAATGAAAAAAAAGAAATAGATAACAAAATTTAGAGATCAAATTTTTCATCCCAAAATTAAAAATTTGATATAAATTTTTCAATGTTCTCTTGAATTCTGGCAGGAATGTTTTCTGAACTTGCAGGTAAAAAAGGAATTCCTGTCAACCTCTCATATAATTCTATATAACGTTTTGAAACACTATTTATCCACTCTTGATTAAGATCAGGTATTTTCTGACCCTCTATGCCCTGAAATCCCTTTGAAATCAAGAATTGTCTAACAAATTCTTTAGATAACTGCTTCTGCGGTAGACCCTTGTCCTGACGCTCTTGATATCCATCTTTGATGAAGTATCTAGAGGAATCTGGAGTATGTATTTCATCAATTAGCACAATTGAACCATCATTTAATTTGCCAAATTCATATTTAGTATCTACCAAAATCAAACCTTTTTCCTCAGCCATTTTTTGACCTCGCCAAAATAGTTTCTTTGTATACTCCTCAATTTGTTCATAGTCACCTTTACTGATGATTCCATTTGAAATTAATTTTGCTCGTGAAATATCTTGATCATGAGCTCCTATACTTTCTTTTGTTGTAGGGGTTATGATTGGTTCTGGAAATTTATCATCTGTACGAAGTCCATCTGGCATTGAAACACCACTAATACTTCTTTCACCATTCAAATAAAGCCTTGAAGCATGACCACTCAGGAAACCACGTATAACCATCTCAACCTTAAAAGGCTCTGCCTTATGCCCAAAAGTAACTACTGGGTCTGGTGATGAAATATGCCAATTAGGCACTATATCAGAGGTTTTATCAAAAAAATACTTAGCCATTCCATTTAATACTTGTCCTTTATATGGAATTCCTTTTGGCAAAACCACATCAAATGCGGATAGTCGATCCGAAGCGATCATTAAAATAAAATTATTCTTCAAAGTATAGACATCTCTTACTTTGCCACGATAAAAATTTGTTTGACCTGAGAAATTAAAATGATGATCAGTTAAAGGAAGCATAGTATTTTAATTTTTAAAGCTTTTCTAGACTTAGTAATTCTCCTATTACATTTACAATTCAAAAATACAACTTATGCCGATCGTAACCTTCACAAGTGACTATGGATGGAAAGATCCGGATACTGCTGTTGTGCGAGGAATGATTTATTCAGAAATGCTTAGGTCTGGTATAGCATCGCCAGTGGTAGATGTTTCTCACGATGTTAGCCCGAGAAATCACCAGGAAGCTGCCTATATTTTGAGAGGTGCATATAATTCTTTTCCAAAAAAAAGTGTTCATGTGGTGTTAGTCGATAATATGGCAAGCCAGAGCACGGAGGTTATTGCAATTGAAATTGACGATCATTTTTTTCTTGCTCTAAATCATGGTGGTTTGTCTCTAATTAGACCAGATTTGAAAATCACTAATATGGTTCAAATAGAGCTCAAGAATCGTTTAGAATTAGTCAAACCTGAAAGTATAATATCAGCTGCAGCAATTCATTTATTAAATAGTGGGACGTTAACTACACTCGGCAAAAATCTTTTAAATTTTCAAAAATTACAGACGATCCATCCGGAAATTAAGAATGAAAAGACGGCAATTATTCATGTAAAATATGTTGATCATTATGGTCAATTGGTAACCAATGCCAGTGAAAACTGGTTAAGTGATTGGACAAAGAATAGACCTGTTTTTGCAATTGCAAGAGGAAGAAAAATAAATAATTGGATTTCAAATCGTGAGGATATGAAAGATTCAGGAACTTTATACATGAGAATAAATAATTTTGGCTTTCTAGAAATCGGATTGGTTTCACCAGGTAAAAACAGTTCAAATACAGCCAGTTCTCTATTAGGTATTTCAGAACATGACCCTATAGAGCTGCAGATAAAATAGAACGAGAAGCAATAGTGTTCAAAAAGATGTAAAAACTGCTATTGAGTAGCCTATATCATTTAATAATATTTGTCGAAATTTGACTATCAAAATCGATCACAATCCGATGATTTCACTTGCCAAAAAAGAATTTAATGCATTTTTTCAATCCTCCACGGGAGTTTTAATAATATGTGCTTATTTAATTTTAAATGGTCTTTTTCTCTGGCTTTTGGAAGTCCCTTTCAATTTGATACAATCTGGTTATGCGCAACTTGATGGTTTATTTATGCTATCACCATGGGTATTCTTATTCTTAATTCCTGCCATTGGTATGAAAATGCTTTCAGATGAAAAACGTACAGGAACGCTAGAATGGCTATTAACAAAGCCGATTAGTGAATGGCAAATAATAATGGGTAAATATTTTGCCGGAATGACGTTAATCTTATTTTCTCTAATTCCAACTTTTATTTACGTCATTACTATATTTTATTTTGGTAACCCCAAAGGAAATATAGATATAGGTGCCACAATAGGATCATATATTGGAGTTTTTCTTATGGCCTCATGCTACATGAGTATTTCACTTTTCACATCTGCAATTTCAGAAAATTCCATCATCGCATTTGTCTCAGCCGTCTTGCTATGTTTATTTTTCTATTCTGGATTTGATCAAATAGCTAATTTGAAAGACCTTGAGTTCTCCGGATTATTTTGGATGAGCCTAGGGATCAATGAACATTATAATTCAATAAGCCGGGGAGTTATTGACTTCAGTGATATTACTTATTTTTTTGTATTAAGTTTTATTTTTTTGAGTAGCGCCCAAATTATTCTAAAATCTCGTAATTGGTAATTTTTTGGTATGAAAAAAATAGATCTAATAAGGTTTTTCACAATTCTATTTTTTAGTATTCTGGCATTTTGCATGTCTACTTTTTTGTCCTTTCGGATTGATTTAACTCAAGACAAAAGATTTAGCTTAAATACATCGACAATAAAACTGTTAAAAAATATTCAGGACCCGATGCTTTTCACCATATATCTAGATGGAGACTTTCCCTCTGGTTTTCAGCGTCTAAAGCTTGAATCTTTACGGCTACTTGAAGAGTTCCGTGCTGAGAATCCAAATATTAAATATATCCTGGTTAACCCGTCTGAAAATTCTGATTCTCAAGCTAGACGAGATACTTATACCCAACTAAAGAATTCAGGCCTTTCTGCAATTCAAATAAAAGTTGAAGAACAAGATGGAGTAAAAGAACAGCAAATTTTTCCTGGGGCAATTGTTTCTTATCAGGATAAAGAATGGCCAGTTTCTTTATTAATGGATCAATTTGCCTCGAATCCTGAGGCGCAAATTAATGCGTCGATCCAAAATTTAGAATATTCTTTAGCAACATCAGTAAAAGGCTTGACTGATAATTATCGTAGATCAATAGGAATTCTTCACGGACACGATGAACTTAAACCTATTGAAACAGCATCCTTAGAGCTATCACTATCCAAGTCTTATGATGTAGAACACTTTAACCTTAGAGAATTTCCGATTGATACAATTACTGGAGAACCGGATCTATCTAAACAAGTGATGCAATTGAATAGTTTTGATTTAATAATTCTAGCAAAACCGAAAATGTATTTTTCTGATCTAGACCGATGGCTTATCGATCAATACCTCATGAATGATGGAAAATGCATATTAATGCTAGATGCAATTTATGCAGAAATGGATTCTCTAAGTTATTCTCCTGATTTTTTAGCTTATCCCATTATCAGCGACCTAAATCTCGAGGATCCCCTATTTAGTTATGGAGTAAGAATAAATACAAGATTAATCCAAGATATGGTTTGTGCATCGTTAAATGACCGAAAGTCAATTCTCCCTTGGGTGTATTTCCCTTTGCTCCTGCCGCAAACTAATCATCCAATTGCTAAAAATTTAAATGCAATAAAAATGGAATTTGCGACATCCATTGACAGTGTAAGAGTACCGGGAGTTAAAAAAACCCCCTTACTTTTCACTTCACCATATAGTCGAAGCCAACCCATGCCAGGAAAGGTTTCACTATCCACTCTTTACAATAAACCCACGCAGTCTAAGTTTCAAGAAAAAGGATTGATCACCGCAATTTTGTTAGAAGATTCTATTCCCTCTTTTTATGCAAATCGAATTGCGCCAAAAACTAGCTATAGGACTCCTCCTGTAAAAGCAAATAATGCAAAATTATTAGTAATATCAGACGGAGACTTTATCAGGAATCAAAGAAATCTAATTAGGTCTGATATTCCTCGAGGAGCTCCTCTGCCCCTTGGCTTTGATCAATTTACCCAGCAGCAATTTGGGAATTCTGATTTTATTCAAAATGCCATTGATTATATGTTAAACAGTAAAGGGTTGATCTATGTAAGAGGCAGAGAGGTAACTCTTCGGCTTTTAGATAGTCAAAAAATAGAAAAAAATAAAAATCTTATCATAGGAACAAATCTTATTGCTCCCGCTGGGGTTATTTTAATCTTTGGAATAATTTTCCGAATTCTTCGAAAAAAAAGGTTTGTTAAATTCTCAAAATGAAACTCATTAAAAAAATCATCTTCCCTATTCTCCTAATTTTCGCTGCTGTTACTGCTTTCATTTTTTTCTATGAAGTAAGTTCGGGAGACAGCAGTGATAGTTATAATTTCTCGATAAATGATACTGCATCAATCCATAAAATTATAATCTGGGATAAAAGTCCAGACACTGTAACGTTAGAGCGAAAAAGTAATGATTGGTTAGTTAACAATAAATTTTTAGCTCGAACTGACGCTATTGATATACTACTAGAAACTATTTACCGCATTAGACTTCGCAACTTTCCACAAAAATCTGCGTTACCAAGAATTCTGAGCTCCATGGGAACTTATGGGAAACATGTTGATATTATTATTGGTAATAAAAAAGCCAAATCATTCACGGTTGGAACAGAAACACCTGATCAATTAGGGACTTACATGTTAATGGATGGATTTAAAACGCCTGTAGCTACACATATTCCGGGTTTCAATGGGTATTTATCGAGTAGATTTTTTTTAAGAGAAGACTTATGGAGAACCAGAGAAATATGGCCATATTCCAAAGAAATTCAGAGTATCGAAATAGTTTATCCTGACAGCAGCTCATTCACTGTCTCGAAAAGAGATAAACATAATTATTATCTAAAAACCCCAAAAGGTCTTGTCGTTAACGCTGATAATATGGCAAGTCAAGCTTTTTTTAGTGCAATAAAAAAAGCCAAATATGAGGGTATGATAATAAACACAGATTTGGCATGGCGAAAACAAGATTCAATTAGGGAAAGCCCTCATGTAGGTATGTTTAAAGTAAAATATATCGATGGAAAAATACTTGAAATGAAAATTCATAAAGTTCCTGGCGGGCCTGATTGGCTTGATGAAAATGGTGAGATTCAACAATATGATCCAGATAGATATTACGCTTTTACTAGTGATGGACGTTTTCTTCTAACCCAACGTTTTGGTCTTCAACATGTGTTGAAAAGTTATCGTGCATTTCTGAGTTTTCCTTAATTACTTTGCAGTATGAAATTTATTGTATCCAGTGGCCAATTGATGCGGTCTCTTCAAACCGTAAGTGGAGTTATTCAAACAAATAATACTCTACCGATTTTAGATCATTTTCTAGTTCATTTAAGTCCCGGAAAATTAACTATAACAGCTTCAGATCTTGAAACTACTATGACCACTGAAGTCTCAGTAGATTCCTCTGAAGAGATATCTGCTGCAGTTCCTGCAAAAATGCTTCTAGATACAGTCAAAAGCTTTCCCGAGCAACCACTAACTTTCACTCTAAACTCCAGTAGCAATTTACTGGAAGTAAGTAGTGATTTCGGAAAATATTCTCTGGGCTACCTAGATGCAACTGAATATCCCAAGCCTCCTTCATTAGAAAATGCCGAATCAATAATAATCTCTGAAGCAACTTTGAGTTCTGCGATTTCTAAAACTCTCTTTGCCGCTGGAAATGATGACTTAAGACCTGTTATGAGCGGAGTTTTTTTCCAATTTACAAGTGAAGGGCTTACGTTCGTAGCTACGGATGCACATAAACTTGTTCGCTATATTAGAAAAGATATTATAGCCCCGTCAACAGCGGAATTTATTTTACCCAAAAAACCACTTAACCTGCTCAAAAACACCATTGGCAACTCCAAAAAAGATGTTAAAATTACTTATACCGATCAAAATGCTACTTTCGAATACGGGGAAGTAACTTTAACATGCCGCTTGATAGATGGTAAATATCCCAATTTTCAAGCTGTAATTCCTCAGGACAACCCAAACCACTTGGTTGCAGATAGATCAGCTTTGCTGTCAAGTGTCAAACGAATAAGTATATTTTCTAATAAAACAACTCACCAAGTAAAATTGAAGATTGCAGGAAATGAGTTAAATATTTCTGCTGAAGACCTAGATTTTTCCAATAAAGCCAGTGAAAGACTAACATGTAATTATACTGGTACTGACATTGAAATCGGATTTAATAGCCGTTTCCTTGTTGAAATGCTTAATAACCTAGAAAGTGAAGAAGTGATTATTGAACTTTCTGCTCCAAATAGAGCTGGAATTATACTCCCGGATGGTGGGCTTGAAGAAGGTGAGGAGGTCTTAATGCTAGTTATGCCGGTTATGCTAAACTCCTAAAAATCAAATGAGCTAGTCATGAATCTTTTGGTTATAGCTGATGTTCATGGCTGTTTTTTTACTCTCAAAAAATTAATAAAAACATATTGGGACGAAGAGAATACGCTATTGATTCTAGTTGGTGATATAATAAACAAGGGACTACATAGCGTAAAAACCATAAGCTACCTTAGAAAATTACACAAAAAATTCCCGAATAAAGTCATAGTCCTTAGGGGAAACCATGAACAAATGTTCTTAAACCTTAAAGAAAAAAAAGAGACGAACAGTTACTTGACAAAATTTATGAGAGAAATGAAATTAAGTCGACTTAGTATCAGAAAAAGCCTTGATTGGATCTCAAGCTTTCCCAGTTCTTGGGAAAACAATTATGTGCTAATTTCTCATGCGGGAATTGCCAAAAGTAATAAGCGAAAAATAGATTTAAATGCTAAAGACAGTATTATAAATAACAGATCTGAACTTAAGAACATAGGTAAACTTCAAATTTTTGGTCATGTTATCCAAGATTATAATCAGCCTCGATTTTTTCCTGAATCAAATTCATGGGGTATTGATACAGGATGTTGGCTAGGAGGAGGATTGACAGCTATGCTTATAGGTTCTAATGGAAATATTATAGAAATAATTCGTCAACCAACATTTCAGTCCGATCTTTAGGGCTCATATAATTTAAATCAACAATAAAATGGCTAACGGCACTTTTCAGATTCCAAAAGCGATAAATGAACCAATAGATAGTTATGCACCGGGCTCAAAAACGAGAAAAACCCTGCTTTCTACCTACGAATCAATGCTTAATGATTCTATAGACATTCCCATGTTCATTAATGGTCAAGAAATTCGAACTAATGACCTCCGCTCATGTAATCCACCACACGATCATCAAACTCAAATTGGTCAATTTCATTTTGGGAAAAAAGAACACGTTGAAAATGCTATTGATGCCTCTTTAAAAGCTCACGCAGGATGGTCTTCATTGCCATGGAACGAAAGAGCTTCGGTTTTTCTGAGAGCTGCAGACATGGTTGCTGGTCCTTACAGAGCGAAAATTAATGCTGCTACTATGTTAGCTCAATCAAAAACAGTTCATCAAGCCGAAATTGATGCTGCATGTGAATTTGCTGATTTTTTGCGTTTTAACGCAAATTTTATGCAAGAGATATACGAAAACCAACCCGTAAGCGACAGCGGTCTCTGGAATCGAATGGAGTATCGTTCACTAGAAGGATTTGTCGTTGCAATAACACCTTTTAACTTCACTGCTATAGCCGGAAATTTACCAGCTTCAGCAGCTTTAATGGGTAATGTGGTAATATGGAAACCCGCTGATAGTCAGGTCTATTCTTCTTGGGTTATCATGGAAATATTTAGAAAAGCTGGACTCCCTGATGGAGTTATCAATTTAGTATATACGGATGGGCCAGATTTTGGAGAGGTGGTCTTTAAACACCCGAGTTTTGCTGGACTACATTTTACTGGTTCAACATCCGTATTTAAACATCTTTGGAAAGAAATTGGTAATAATATTGATATTTATAAATCTTATCCAAGAATCGTTGGAGAAACTGGAGGAAAAGATTTTATTCTTGCTCACGAATCTGCAGATCCATATGAAGTTGCAACGGGGATGAGTAGAGGTGCATTCGAATTTCAGGGGCAAAAATGCTCAGCAGCATCAAGAGCTTATATCCCTTCTTCAATTTGGCCAGAAGTCAAAAGAATACTTTTGGACCAAGTAAAAAGTTTTAAAATGGGTAGTCCTGGAGATCCTTCAAACTTCATTACCGCTGTAATTGACGAAAAAGCTTTCGATAAAATTTCAAATTATATAGATCAAGTAAGATCCAGTGATGATGCCGAAATAATTTTAGGTGGAGAATGTAATAAAAGCAAAGGCTATTTCATTTCTCCAACTCTGGTCGAGACTAAAAATCCTCATTCAAAAACAATGTGTGAAGAAATATTTGGCCCAGTTCTAACCATATATGTCTATGATGAGAAAGATTGGCATAAAACCCTAAGCCTTGTTGATATGACTTCAGAGTATGCATTAACTGGAGCAGTTTTCGCCAGAGATCGAAAAATTATAGATCAAGCCACAAGCGCTTTAAAATTTGCAGCTGGGAATTTTTATATCAATGATAAACCAACTGGGGCAGTAGTAGGACAGCAGCCATTTGGCGGAGCTCGAGGCTCGGGAACAAATGATAAGGCTGGATCGGTCTTAAACTTATTACGATGGGTTTCTCCGAGAACCATTAAAGAAACTTTAAATACCCCAAAAGACTATAAATATCCGCATATGGGATAATCTTGAGAGCGATACCCGACTTTGTCGCTAAAAAAATACAAGTAAGTAATTATGAGCATATATTTTCCAGCAAAAACTCAAATAAATAATCTAAAATATTTTTATTTCAACAATAAATTTATGATTGAAATAAGTCTGAGGTAGCCATTTATCTAATGAGTATAATTGGGTTTCGTAACCCTTAATTTCATTGGTTAGATCTCCACCCTTTAGAGCGTATATTCTCGCATCATCCTTGTTTATCCATAGCTTTTCTGTAAGTGAGACTAAATTCTTTACCGGAGCCACAGCTCTTGTAATCGCATAATTATATTGATCCATTAAATTGTCCACTCTGTTGTGGACCGGATAAACATTTTCTAAATTCAAATGATCCACAATAGCTTTTACAACTTTTATTTTCTTCCCAATGGAATCCACCAAAGTGAAATGGATATTCGGGAATGCAATAGCTAAAGGAATGCCTGGGAAGCCTCCTCCTGTTCCAATATCTATAACCTTCATATTATTCTCTAAGGGAATTACATTCGCTAAAACCAAAGAGTGAATTATATGATTTCTCCAAATCTGATTTTCGTCTTTCCTTGAAATAACATTTATCTGACTATTCCAAAAATGATATAATTCAGGTAACTTCTCTATGATACCTACCGAATTCGAATCCAAAAATGGAAAGTAATGATGCCAATTAGTGGGCGGGAATAATTTTTCCACAATCGATAATTAAAATAATCTGCAAATAATACTTAAAAGTAGTCCAAAGGAAAGACCTAATTTTGAAAGATGAATTTTGAACTCAAAAGTCTAGACAAAAAAAGCTCAGCTCGAGCAGGAATATTTTATACGGACCACGGCGAAATCAAGACTCCGATTTTCATGCCTGTAGGGACATCAGGCGCCGTTAAAAGTATGTATACTGATCATTTGATTAGTGATTCAAGTGCCCAAATAATTCTTGGAAATACATATCATTTATACCTAAGGCCAGGAACAGAGATTATAAAAAAAGCGGGTGGCCTTCACAAATTTATAACTTGGGAAAGGCCTATGCTTACCGATAGTGGAGGGTTTCAAGTTCATAGTCTTCAAGACATACGTAAAATCTCTGAAGAGGGAGTGACTTTTCAAAGTCATATCGATGGAAGTAAGCATATGTTTACACCAGAATCTGTAATGGAAATACAAAGAAAAATTGGTGCTGATATTGTTATGGCCTTTGATGAATGTACCAATTATCCTTGTCAAAAAAAATATGCAAAAGAGGCAATGAATAGAACCCACAGATGGCTTGATCGTTGCATGAAATATTGGAATACTGGAAAAAATTATTTTGGCTACGAACAAACACTATTTCCAATAGTCCAAGGCAGTACATACTCAGATCTTCGAAAAGAATCAGCAGAATACATAGCAAAAAAAGAAGCTCTTGGAAATGCAATAGGAGGACTCAGTGTTGGAGAACCCGCCGAAGAGATGTATGCGATGACCAATGATGTGTGTTCTATCCTTCCAAAAGACAAACCCAGATATTTAATGGGTGTGGGTACTCCTACAAATTTATTAGAAAACATAGCCTTAGGTGTTGATATGTTTGATTGCGTCATGCCAACAAGAAATGCAAGAAATGGTCAGCTATTTACATCAGAAGGGATAATCAATATAAAAAATGCTAAATGGGCCGATGATTTTTCATCAATCGATCCTTCTGGAGACTCAATTGTAGATAACCATTTCAGTAAAGCCTATCTACGACACTTATTTGTTTCAAATGAATCATTAGGTAAACAAATTGCATCATTACATAATTTGAGATTTTACCTTTGGCTTGTTGAAGAAGCGAGAAATCGCATAATTCTTGGTGATTTCACCTCATGGAAAGCAAGAATAATTCCTAGATTAGAAAAAAGATTATAACTATTTTGTTATGAATAGGTTAAGCCGATATATTTTCATCAAATTTCTTGGGAGTTTCGTTCTATTCATGGGGTTAGTGATGATGATTGCTATCGTTTTTGATATTAGCCAGAAAGTAGACAATTTCATTAACAAAAATGTGAGCCTGTACTCAATAATTTTTGACTACTATGTCAACTTTATAGCATTTTACGGCACAACATTTAGCTCGTTAATCGTTTTCTTATCTACAATTTTTGTGACTGGCAGAATGGCAAGAGATGGTGAGATAGTTGCGGCACTCACGGGAGGGGTATCATTTCCTAGAATTCTAAAGCCGTTTTTATTAGGAGCATTGACATTATTTGTTATTAATTCTTTCCTCACTCACCTAATCATTCCCAAAACAAATATTACTCGGATACATTTTGAAGATACTTATATTCAAGATAAAATAATCAAACGTCCAATTAATATTCATCGTCAAATATTGCCTAATCATTACATATATATTGAAACATGGAGTCCAGAGAGGTTAGGGGGATATCATTTCAGTTATGAAAGATTCAAAAATCAAAAATTATCAGATAAACTTATTGCTGATTTCGTTCGATATGACACTGTGAAAAAACAATGGCAAGTTGACAATTGGACCTTACGCACTTGGCTTCCATCAGGTAATATGAAAATTGAACAAGGTCGAAGGTTAGATACAGCATTTCCCTTCAATCCGGGTATTATTTCTCCAGATACAAGAGGTACTGCTACAATGACATCTCCAATGTTATTGAAATATATAAATCAAGAAAGATTGAGTGGTTCAGAAGCCATAATTTCGCATGAAATGGAATGGCACAAAAGAACTGCTTATCCATTTTCAATATTCATATTAGTATTCATAGCTATAGTCTTATCCTCAGAAAAAAAGAGAGGCGGGATAGGCAGCCAAATTGCTCTAGGATTACTTATTGCCGTTATTTATATATTTTTTATGCAATTAGGAGGGGTATTGGCTTCAATACCTTATGTCAGTTCATTTTGGGCAATCTGGTTTCCCAATTTTATATTTTCAGCATTGGGAATCGTTTTGTATTTGCGTGCATCAAAATAACTATCAAAGATGTCATTAATATATCCAAATGATAATTCTCCAATATGGGTCCATTATCTTTGGATGCACTCAATAGTTTTAATTTGGGGGTTCACTGGAGCGCTGGGTAAGTTAATTACAATTGAAGCACTTCCAATAGTTTGGTTTCGAGTATTATTGGCAACAATCTTTTTAATCTTTTTCATTCTTATAACCAAGAAAAAGCTCTATTTACCAAGCGCAAAAAAATTTTCAATTCTGGTATTAAACTCATCCATTATTGTACTTCATTGGGTTACATTTTATCATGCGATAAAAATTTCTAATGTATCACTAACCTTGGCTTGCTTGAGTACCGGACCCTTTTTTGTCTCAATCTTAGAGCCTATTTTCTTTAATCGAAAAATACTTATTTCAGAAATTCTTGTTGGTCTTGGAATTATATTTGGAATGCTTGTCCTTCTCGAATCTGTTCGAGGTGAGGAACTAGCCATTCTAATTGGCTTAACAAGCGCCCTTTTGAGCGCTCTCTTCTCAGTCATGAACGGAAAAATCGTTAAAAAAATTAATCCTGTTGATATTTCTTTATGGGAGATGGGAATTGGCTCAATCATCCTTGGATTTTATTTCATATTGAATGATAATTTTATTGAAACCCTATCATCTCCTTCATTATGGGATTGGTTTTATTTAACAATTCTTGCCAGTATTTGCACATCATTCGCATTTGTTCAATCCGTTCGAATAATGAAATATTTATCTCCATTTACAGTAGTTTTGACAATTGCTTTGGAGCCTGTTTATGGAATATTAATAGCTCTAATATTCTTTGGTGGAAGTGAGGCTATGAGTTCTATGTTTTATTTTGGTGTAGCTATAATTTTAGGGATGGTTTCTATCGAAGCATATTTGAAACGAAAAAAGCGGAAGAAGAATATTTATAATACTTAAGTTTTCCACATTCTTACTGTATAATTTTATAAAGCTTTAATTTTAATTTCTTTGTATTAAACACATATGGAATATCTAGAATTTGAGAGTTCAATTCGCGAAATTGACGAACAGATAGCAAAAGCAAAAGCTCTTGAATCCGAGAGTGGAGTTGAAATGAATGATGGTCTTAACGAGTTAGAATCGAAACTGATGTTAGCTCAAAACGAGTTAAAAAAAAATCTAACTCCTTGGCAGCGTGTTCAATTAAGCAGACACCCTAACCGTCCCCACACACTTGCATATTTAGAAGCCATGACGGAAAGCTCGTTTATTGAACTTCATGGTGATAGAAACGTAAAAGATGACAAAGCCATGGTAGGAGGATGGGGGAAAATTCAAAATGAATCATTTCTTTTTCTAGGTCAGCAAAAAGGTATAAATACGAAAATGAGACAATTGAGAAACTTTGGTATGCCAAATCCCGAAGGCTATCGAAAAGCTCTAAGATTAATGAAGCAAGCTGAAAAATTTGGAAGACCAATAGTGACATTGATTGATACTCCAGGAGCATTCCCAGGGGTCGAAGCTGAAGAGCGTGGTCAAGGAGAAGCTATCGCAAGAAATATATTAGAAATGTCACGATTAAAGGTCCCTATCATTTGTATAATAATTGGAGAGGGTGCTTCAGGAGGGGCGCTTGGAATCGGAGTTGGAGATAAAGTTTTAATGTTGGAAAATACCTGGTACTCCGTTATTAGTCCAGAATCTTGCTCCTCTATCTTATGGAGAAGCTGGAATCATAAGGAAACTGCGGCTGAGGCTCTTAAGTTAACTGCCTCGGATATGCTATCAAATAAACTCATAGATGGAGTCATATCAGAACCTGATGGAGGTGCCCACCGAAATCCAAATCAAATGTTCCAAATTTTAGCGGATGAAATCATTAAAAATTATAACGAATTAAAGATGGTTTCGACGGATGAGTTAATAAATTCAAGAGTTGCTAAGTTTTGCCAAATGGGAGTTTTTGAAGAGGAATAAAATTAATAAACTCAAAAATGGCTAAAGCAATAAAAACAATATTAAACAAAACACAGAGCCCGAATATTCTTCCCCTTAGTGGAATTGGAAGAGTACCTCCACAAGCTATAGAGTTAGAAGAAGCAATTTTAGGAGCTTTATTAATTGATAGAGATGCTCTTTCCAAAGTGATAGATATACTATCTGCAGAAAGCTTTTACGTCGATGGCCATCAAAAAATTTTTGAAGCAATAACCCAGCTATTTGGAGATTCTGACCCAATTGATATTCTAACAGTATCACAGCGATTAAAAAAAGAAGGTGAACTTAATAACATTGGAGGTGAAGCCAAACTGATAGGTCTCTCAACTAGAGTTTCCTCATCTGCTCACATTGAATTCCATTCCAGAATAGTTGTTCAAAAGCATATTCAAAGGGAGTTGATACGCATATCGCATAACATGATCGAACAGGCATATGATGAGACTAATGATGTCTTAGAACTACTAGACACAGCTGAGCAAAGCTTATTCAATATTTCCCAGGGTAATCTAAAAAAAAATTATGAGGGCTCATTTGAACTGGTAAAACAGGCATTGCAAAAAATAGAAGATATTTCAAAAAAAGAAGGATTATCAGGAGTTCCATCTGGATTTAAAGGAGTAGATCGAGTAACAGCAGGGTGGCAAAAATCAGATTTAATAATAATTGCATCTAGACCCGGAATGGGAAAAACTGCTTTATCTCTGAGTATGGCAAGAAACATGGCTATCGACCATAAAATACCTGTTGGTGTTTTCTCATTAGAAATGTCATCCGTTCAATTAATCACAAGGTTAATATCATCAGAAACTGGAATAGGCGCAGAAAAACTCAGGAAAGGAAATTTGGAACCCATAGAATGGCAACAACTAAGCTCCAAAGTAAAAAAATTGGAAGATGCACCTATCTTCATAGATGATACCCCCGCCCTTTCCATCTTTGATTTACGTGCAAAATGTAGACGTTTAGTTGCTCAACATAAAGTTCAAATCATAGTCATCGATTATCTTCAATTAATGACTGCTGGAGTGACAAAATCAAATGGTAACCGTGAACAAGAAATATCTACAATTTCAAGATCTCTGAAAAGTATAGCCAAAGAATTAGAGATACCCGTTATTGCTCTTTCTCAGCTGAGTCGGGCAGTTGAAACAAGAGGGGGAAGTAAAAGACCATTGCTTTCAGATCTCCGAGAGTCAGGAGCTATTGAGCAAGATGCTGATATCGTTTCATTTATTTACCGACCCGAATATTACCAAATTCACGAATGGGATGATGATGGCTCACCATGCGATGGCCAAGCAGAATTAATCGTTGCTAAACATAGAAATGGATCATTAGAAAAAGTTCGCCTGAGATTTGAAGGAAGTATGGCAAAATTTAGCGACCTTGAGAATATTGGACAGAATATAGATGAAGCCGTATATGAATCGAAAATGAATTCAGAGGCTAGAGACGAATTTGAAGATAATGTTAATCCTGATCAAGAAAATCCTTTCTAAAAAATGATTTATTGAGAATGGGTATCGGCTTAAACTAGTTAAACATCCTCCAACGTCCCGTAACTCTTATGCTTAAGGGGGGTGACGGATAATTCTGAACAAGAAAAACTGTGTTTGGCACCCATCCCTGATTTGCATTTTGAAAATTCACGTGCAGCTCCGCTTCCGTATTGAATCTGACTCCAATAAAAGGAGATATCAAACCACTAAGTCTTTTATTCGTTTGTTGTTGAGAAACATCAAATCCAAATGTTCCCTTTTCAGGAATGAAATAAGGTCGATTCCATACACCAGCCCATCCGCAAGCATCTATCCCAGTAATTATTGTAACCTGATTATTCAAACTCCATTCCTTTAAAAACAAAATTTTTCCAAACCAAGGAGCTATACCGATATCTTGCCCATTGGTACTTGAATAGTGAAATTCATACTTCAGTAAATCATTTATAATTCCCCTGATAGAAAACCTAGAAATATTATACATATCGCGAGAAGTCCATACTCCGAGACCAGAATTTGTATTCACATGTAGGATATTATCCCCCTGAGAAAATTTCAATGAATAAACAATCTGAAATAAATTATGATACTTAAAAACAAGTGATCCCTCCTGATAAATTTCATAGTCTCTGAGCCCTGACCAAAACGGGGGTTGCTTCGCACCTGCATTAAATGTGGAGTATAATTTTTCATCTAATAAGTGTAGTTTTTTTATCTGAAGATTGTAGGAATTCGATAGTAAGCGATATTCTAAATCTAAAGGACCACTTTGAAGGACCATATAAGGATCCCATTTTATTCCTATTAAACTATCATTGAAATTCCATTTTTGCTCCCTATTTTGAATACCAATCGAAAAATTTGTCCCTTCAAAACCAAAAAATTTACCAGAAACAGAAAATTCTGATCTAATTTTTCTACTTTGGAGAGTATCAATATTCAAAATTTGTGAATTCAATATTCTTTTATGATTAAATCCATCAAACCTGACGTGGCATTGAAATCTGTTATTTTTCTTCTTTAAAGATGAAAAAACCCAATTCCAATCTAAAGACTCATGATGTGAAATGACCTCATTAGCCGCCCATCTTGTTTCCACAAGCTCACGATTCCAATTAAAATAATTAGAATCTAATTGATTCATATCCAAAACCCCTCCGGTCTCATTAGTTTCTCCTACCTGATACCGTATAAGACCCCTAGAACTAATTCCTATCTTACGATTTACATTTAAATTTTTAAATGTTAAATCATCACGACTGTAAGATTCACCAATAAGAGTTCCAGTTGCCTGAGACCTTACGTACCTCAAATCATAGTGCTTGTCACTGTTGCTACTTGCACTTGCTCGAATACCAAATGACTGACCTCTCCCGTGGGCCTCCGAATAAAGCCACTCAACCATTGGTAATGGGCCTTTTCTAAAATCTGTTGAATTCGAATTAAATCCGGAACTTAAAAATGAAACAAAACTTTGATCCTCCTGATTTATGTTACCCATAGGGTTGTAAGAAAAACCTCCAAGACTCGTAATTAAAAACGATATATCACCCCAAATAGGATCATTTTTCTCCAATCTGTCATCTATTCGATTTAATAATCTCCATTTACTTTGTGGGAAAGAGAGAAAATTATCTAGAACATAGAAAGTTGTTAATGTGTCTTCCAATTCATTACTATCAAGACCTGAAATGCTATCATAAGAATAAGGAATTGAATCTTTTTCAATAGAATTTAAAGAATCTAATACTTGAGCACTTAAAAGAAAGTTGTATGAAAAATATAAAATGCAAAAGTAGAAACCTCTCATTAGTTCAAATTTAAGAATTTGAATATCGTACAGAAAAAATATTCCATACACCTCTTTTTAATGCAAAAAACCCTCGCAATTGCAAGGGTTTTGTATGAGTTATGGCGGCGTCCTACTCTCCCGGAATAAACCAGTACCATCGGCGCAATCGGACTTAACGACTCTGTTCGGAATGGAAAGAGGTGATCCCCGACGCAATAACCACCATGTTTTAACAAGGTAATTTGGCATATCGGAAGCAACATAAAAAAATCGGGATAAAAAATCCACGGGTAATTAGTACTACTCAGCTATGACATTACTGCCTTTACACCTGTAGCCTATCAACGTCCTCATCTTGAACGACCCTTAAGAGAAATCTCATCTTGAAGTGGGCTTCGTACTTATATGCTTTCAGTACTTATCCCAACCGCACGTAGCTACCCTGCGATACAGCTGGCGCCATAACAGGTACACTAGAGGTGCGTCCGACATGGTCCTCTCGTACTAATGTCAGCTCTCCTCAAATTTCTAACGCCCATAGTAGATAGAGACCGAACTGTCTCGCGACGTTCTGAACCCAGCTCGCGTGCCACTTT
>CENP01065260.1_pt1 | contig 61179 bp, 53 predicted proteins | sample 361281 | NCBI WGS metagenome assembly CENP01 (sample SAMEA2591122, study PRJEB7988) | marine metagenome | biome: marine biome (ENVO:00000447); feature: deep chlorophyll maximum layer (ENVO:xxxxxxxx); material: saline water (ENVO:00002010), including plankton (ENVO:xxxxxxxx) | depth 70 m
GGTAAAAATTCAGACATTGTCGGTGTATGAATAGAACCTGTAACTGCGCACGTAATTATCACACTTTTAGCCATAATTTTTTCTCCTTATTCGTTAAACATAGCGACAGCTCGGGTCCAACCAGCAGAGGCTCCGCGAATTTTTACCGGAAAACAGGCAATCTCAAATCCCTTTCCAGGAAGCACTTCTAGATTATGTAATTTTTCCAAGTGACAATAACCAATTTCCCGGCCAGCTTTGTGGCCTTCCCAAATTAGAGAAGAATCACCAGTTTTCATGTATTTATTATGAACAAATGGCGCATCCCAGCTCCAAGCATCAGTTCCAGTAACCCTAACGCCTCTCTCCAGCAAATATAAGGTCGCCTCGCGTCCCATACCGCATCCGGTTGAAACATAATCATCAGAGCCATATGCCTTACCGGCCGCCGTATTAACAACGACAATATCTAACTCTTCCAAATCATGTTCAATACGCTCTAACTCTTTTTCAACGTCTTGAGGCAGCACAACATAACCATCAGGTAAATTGGTAAAATCCAGTTTCACCCCAGGTCTGAAACACCATTCGAGTGGAACTTCATCAATCGTAATGGCTCGCTCACCTTTATTCATGGTAGAATGAAAATGATAAGGAGCATCAAGGTGCGTGCCATTATGGGTATTTAGATTAATCTTTTCAATCGCCCACCCCTCGCCATCAGGCAGATCATCAACTTTTAATCCAGGAAAATAACTAACTACGTCCTCAGCAGTATCTTTGTGGGTAAAATACTCTATTCCAGGGCCAAACCCTGGTGGATCTGACACAACATCATTTTCAAGATGCATAGAAATATCTACAAAACGCCTTGCCATAATAATCTCTATTTGATTACTTGTGGATTGATCGGAGACCCGGTTCCCCGTGAAATTACCAAAGGCGGAGCACAAAGAAAAAACTCATATACTCCATCTTTAGCGCAATCATCAACCAATTCACGAAGATACCAAATTTCACCATGAACTATTCCGATATAAGGAATAGTAACCCAATGCCAGGGTTGATTGGTCCCATCGACCGTGGCATTCGGCCTAACTTCAATACCCCACGTATCTGAGCAAATCCCTGCTATTTCTTTTTCGTGTATCCAGTCAACCGTTTCGAAAGCGAGGCCTGGTGCATCACCCCCGCCGTAACCTCCCCATTCACCCTTATCCAAACAATCAGCCATTTGACCTGTATTAACGATGACAAAATCTCCTCGCTTAATTTCGACGCCCTGTGATTTTGCCGTACGATCCAAATCATTAATTGTAATACCATAACCGTCGGCGAGACGTTCTTTCTTCTTATATTTAGCGACGTCAAGGAGAACCCCCCTACCCACCATCTTATCAGCGAATTTTTCTATGCCATTTTTATGAGCCCCAGTTGAATCAACAAGTGTAGCCTTATATCCGTTCCACATTTTATCACCTGCAAAAACATGCGATAATGCATCCCATTGGCTGGCACACTGTGTAGGTAGATTGATAAAATCATCAGCATATCTTAATCCGACAGTTTTATCCTGGTTGCCAGCGGCAGCATCAGTTCCAGTGGCCATCATATGATGCAGTGGATTCCAGCGACCACCAAATAAACCATTTTGTGGACCATTTTCATCAAGTTCTAGACCCAACCTAAAAACCTTACCCTTTTTGATTAACTTTGCCGCATCAACTATATCCTGAGGAGTAATATAATTTAAAACCCCAAGTTCATCATTTTTTCCCCATTTCCCCCAATTAGAAAGTTTTCGGCCTTTGCGAACAACGTCTGCCCTCGTTAATCCTTTTTTCTTAACAGTTGATTTTTTAACTGCAGGTTTTTTTACTTTAGATTGGACCACCATTTTAGTTCTAATTGCTTTAACCATAACTCTCTCCCGATTAGAAATACTTTTGATTATTCGATTTATACTATTATAGCACTTTTTATCTGTCGAGCGCTAATGATCAATTGCTCACTAGTTTAAAATTTACTAAGGTTTAAAGTCATTTGTACTAAAATGGATTAGATATAGATTGGGATAAAAATTAAATATAGTTTATGGTAATATCCACAAATCGATAATAATTATAATTAAAATATGTAAGGAATCTAAATGTCTCTAAAATTAGGAATTGTTGGACTTGGAATTATGGGAGGATCTTTTGCAAAAAACTTGCGAAATGATAATTTTAACGTTTGCGGCTTTGATATTATAAATGAAAATATAGATCGGTTGGTCTCAATGGGAGGCTCACCTGCCACATCTCCAAAAGATGTAGCCGACAAATCTGACGTAATCATCACTTCTTTACCTAGTATCGCTGCTTTCCAATCAGTAATGATGGGCAAAGATAGTATTAAAGAGGCAAACAAAGATGGTCTCATCGTTATTGAATGCTCAACATTACCAATCAAAGAAAAACAGTCAGCTCACAATGAATTAGCTGATAAAGGAACAATCTTGCTGGATTGTCCGATAAGTGGAACGGGTGCTCAGGCGACAAATAAAGATTTGTCAATTTATGTCAGTGGGGATCAGAAAGCTTCAGAGAAATGCCATGATATTTTTAATGGTTTTGCCAACTTAAACTTTTATGTCGGCAAATTTGGAAATGGAAGTAAAATGAAGTTTGTAGCCAATCACTTGGTGCATATTCATAACGTAGCTTCAGCAGAGGCGATGGTTTTAGGTATGAAAGCTGGCCTTGATCCAAAAACTATATTTAATGTCATAAAAGCAGGCGCTGGAAACTCCCGCATATTTGAATTAAGAGCTCCGATGATGGTAGAAGATAGTTATAATGAAGCCACAATGAAAATGGACGTTTGGCAAAAAGATATGAAGGTTATTGGCGAGTTTGCCGCAGAGTTAAGATGTCCCGTGCCATTATTTACCGCAGGGACAGACATTTATCGGTCTGGTTTAGCAAAAGATATGGATAAACTTGATACAGCTTCTGTTTGCCGCGTTCTAGAACAAATGGCTGGACTGAAAAGGAAGTAAAATGGACTCACCAAGAGATAGGTTGCCCTATTCTGCAATAGTTGATCGACCAAAGTTAGAGCTTCCCAATAATGCCAGAATGGTTGTCTGGACTATTATGAATGTTGAGCATTGGGATAGTTTAAAAGCCCAACCCAGAACAATACTCCCACCACCAATGGGGCAGCCATTGCTTCCAGATGTACCAAATTGGTCGTGGCATGAGTATGGTAATCGCGTCGGTTTCTGGCGCCTCAACGATATGTTTAAAAATTACAATATAACACCGACCCTCGCTATGAATGGCATTATTCTGGAGACGTATCCCAGGATAGCAGAAGTCGCTTTAGAGGGAAATTGGGAGTTTATGGGTCACGGTTATATTCAAGGTCCTATGCATTCTCTCGAAAGCCAATTTGAGCATATAAAAAGTACAGTTGAAGCAATTACAGATTTTACGGGTGAGCCGCCCGTTGGTTGGGAAAGTCCTGGCCTCACTGAGACTATGGAAACGCTTGATTTGCTATCCAAATGTGGAATTGAATACGTTGCCGACTGGCCATTGGACGATCAACCTGTCGAATTAACAACTTCAACCAACAAAAAGATGGTTTCGGTGCCTTACCCCGTGGAGACAAATGATATTACGATCATGGCGTTACAACAACATTCCTCTAAAGAGTTTGCACTGCGATGCATAGATCATTTCGATCGCTTATATGAGGAAAGTGGAGATATAACCCGTTTTATGGGAATAAGTATGCACACCTATATTTCAGGTGTGCCTCACCGTTCTAAATATGTTGAGGAAGTTTTCGAACATATTGCAAACAAACCCGATGTTTTAATCTGGACAGGAAAGCAAATTAATGATTGGTTCCGAGCCCAAATTTAATTAAAGTTTCATTATTAAACACCATAATTTTAGAAAAATACTGCGCGCTGGCCGGAATTTATAGCGAAAGAAAATTAAATATTTTAAATATTACAAAACAGATCAAGTGGATCTAGAAATAGTCTAAAAAAATAAATGTGGCTTCGATAACCTTTACCAAAGTCCAATAATAATTCTATTAATTATATTTTTTGTGAGATTTATATGCAGAATTAAGTCAATCTAGTATTTCTCGAAATAGATTCAGGTATAAGAGAAGAGCTATTACAAAAGTTGTGGGCTAATGCACGTTCGATCCGAAAAGAGACTGGCTGTTTCCAATTTGAAGTCTCAATATCTAATGATAATCCCAATGAATATATTCTTTATGAGGTTTATAAAAATTTAAAAGCACTGGAGTTTCATAGGACACAAACTTATTTCATTGAATATCTAAATACCGTTAAAAAAATGGGTAATAAGGTAACTAGAACATTCAAAAGTTACGCTATCTTGGACAGCCCAAATTAATGCAGTAAAGTGATACAAAATAAGGACTTATTCTTCATTAGATTCTCTATCAATTCCAGCGGAAATTTCTATCGCCTTGCACACAGCGGAAGTATCGAGATGTTGCAATCCCTTTGCCATGGCAGAACTAAATTTTTGCTGAGAAATACAATAAAGTTCAATAGGTGCCTTAACCTTTGCAGCAAATTTTGTAATAATCTGAGAGTCTTTCTCAAGAATTTCGAACATTGTACCCCCACCCTCACGGTAATCATTCTCAGCCATCATCTTACCCCGAACTTCAAGCATTTTTGAATTACCGGCACTTTCCTCTAAGGCTTTATGCACCAATTCCGGGTCTAAACCAGCTTTTTGTCCAAGCGTGATGCATTCTGCGGCAGCAACGGTATGCACATGAACTAAATAATTAGCTAAAATTTTCATCCTACTCCCATCGCCAATACCCCCCACATAAAATTTAGTTGCAACAAAACCATCAAAAATCTCAACACACTCATCATATGCCTCCCGATCGCCTCCAATATGAATTGAAGCCTGACCCTTAGCCAACATTTGAGGCGTCGCACTTATTGGGGCATCCAGCATTACCTTATTTGCTAGTTGTAACGATTTGGCGCATGCCATCTTTTGTTCAACTTCAAGAGTTGAGCATTCGATTATAATCTGATTATTTTTTTGAGATTTTACTAACTCATCTATTACGTTAGTAAGCGACTGAAATGACGGCAAGGATGTTATTATTACATCAGCCTCATCAGCTAAATCAAGAACACTAAAAGCCAATTCCATACCAATCTTTTCGAGTTCGAGCATTCGTTCTGAATTAATATCAAATCCTATAACATCGAACTTTGTTTCTAATAAAAGGCGTGCAATATGGCCACCCATGGGACCCAATCCAATGTTTCCAACTTTAATAGTCATCAGTATTCTCTTAATTTAATTATATAAAAAATCCTCTTCCATCAGAGAGTATAAACGAAATTAAACTATTCAACCAATGAGAAGAGATGGTCCCCGAGAGTTCTACGGTAAAGATACACTAGAGGCTTTACCGCTGTTTTAAAGCCTTCTAGTTCCTTTGGGCTAAGGGTGGTTACAATATTGTCACAATCATCAAGTAATTTCAGTATTTGCTCATCCTCAGCCTCAGCAAAACTTCTTTGTTTCTGAGTAGCGACTTTCACAGATTCTCCCATAGCCATTTTTATTTCTGAAGACCAGCCACCATATATGCTCTCGTTCACCATAAGAAGAGCTGTTCCAAAGAAATGACCCGTCAACGTAATATAACGATGATATTTATAAGTACCAAAATTATAAGTATTGGTTAGGGGATTCTCTTGAGCATCAATCTCTCCAGATTTAACCTGAGCTACCAAATCGGCGACATCTATATATACTGGCTCAAAACCCAGCAAGCTAAAAAACTCTTTATGAATCTCAGAATTCATCGAACGGATTTTTAATTTTTCACAATCAAGTGGACTTCTTATCTCCCTTACACGGTTCGAGAGGTGCCTCAATCCATTATCCCAAAAAGCCAAAATACGGACGCCCATTTCATTAAGAAATTTCTCCTCGAATAATTTGCCAAGTTCTCCATCCAGAGCTTGGTAAAACTTTTGACGACTACCAATAACAAAGGGCATATCAAAAATCGCTACCTCAGGAACTCTATCAGCCAAATAACTTGAGGCAAAATAACACATTGATAAGTTTCCACTCTCAACTAATTTAGGCAAGTCAAATGCTTTAATCCCGGAAGATAAAGTCATATTTCCATCAATCTGAAAATTTACATCGTCACCCACTCTATCAGTTAGCTCTATTTTAAGAATTTCTGCAGCTCGATTATGCACTGATGATGCTGGCTGATAGCCGCCAAGTTTTATATCCACAATTCCAGATTTACTTCTTGCCATAATTTGCTTCAGCTCCATAATTTTTCTAATTTAACACATATATGCCAATTAAACTCAATCAACATCCGTAAAGTGTAATTTATGTTTATACTTAGAAACGAAATAACGTTTATCAGGCGTCCACCAACATTTATTTAAATCAGGTTTAATCTCAGAAAAATTTAAACCGTGACTGACACTGTAGGTTTGCGAGCAACCAAACCAAGTCACGTCAAATTTGTTATCGTAAAATTTAATAGCGCCAAATTCCTTGCGTTCCGCCATTAACCCCTTTTTAGAATTGATGAAACATTGTCCCAATCGGTTTTGCCGACATTTAGTCTCTTTACTGTTCAAAACTTTTACATGGTATAAAATTCCATTATTCAATTGAAAACCGTCGTCGTCCAACATCAAGCATGAGTCATCTGGGGGAATTTGGCTATGCGCAAATTCACACAAAAACCAGGTACCAAAACTCCCCGATGTTTTGTTAAACTTTGCCCAACCTGAGCAGTTTATTGCGACACTAATCACAAACGAAGTAAAAATTACGGGAATTAAACACAAAATATGCATCTTTCAAATTTATAGTAATTTCCGAATAATATCTAGATAAAGAAGGATTTGGACTTTAAATTAATACAATCAATATTACCTTTTACCAACTCCACTTAATCATTTCTGATTGAAGCATTGCGCTCTTTAGAAGTATTTATTAAGTTTCACATAAATTTGACTTATAATCTAACAATAGGAAAAGAAATGATTGATTTATACTCATGGTTTACACCAAATGGTCGCAAGGTATCTATTATGTTGGAGGAGACAGGTCTTCAATATCAGGTCCATCCAATCGCAATCAATAAAGGTGAACAAAATGACCCTGAATTTCTGAAGATTGGTCCTAACAATAAAATACCAGTAATAGTCGACCAATCAAATGGTCTATCAATCATGGAGTCGGCGGCAATACTCCAATATCTTGCAAAGAAGGCCAATAAGTTTATGCCGACCGAAGGCAATGATTATTGGAAAATGCAAGAATGGTTAATGTTTCAAATGGCAAGTGTTGGCCCTATGATGGGGCAGGTTCATACGTTTGTTCATTATCAAGAGGGTAAAAATGTGGAGGCATCTGAACGTTATGTAAATGAAACAAAAAGAATTTATGGCGTAATGAACAAACAACTATCTCAACGAGAGTATTTCTTAGATTGGGGATACTCCATTGTAGATATAGCTATTTTTCCATGGGTCGGCAGATTTGATTGGCAAACAATTAATTTAAATGACTACGAGCATGTAAAACGCTGGTATCTTCAAATCAAAGAGAGACCGGCGGTTATCAAAGGTTGGAACATCCCAGAGAATGATCAGCCAATGCCGATGCCATAAGTAAAAGATTTAAACATTGAAAGGAAAATTATTATGCCAGCGTACTGGGTTGCTCGATCAAAAATAAACACACCTGAAAATTATTCAAAGTACACAGCACTTGTAGGCGATATCGTCCAGAAATATGGCGGAAAAGCACTTTCAAGAGGTGGAAAATATAAAATTATGGAAGGGCCAGAATATTTTGAGCGCTTTGTTGTTATTGAATTTCCAACTTTTGAGGCAGCAGTATCTTGCTTTGAATCAGAAGAATATCAAAAAGCAGCTGTTCATCGCAGAGATGGTTCAGGCGAGGTTGAAACTGTAATTCTTGACGCTACTTCCGGTATGGGTGAAAACTAAATAAGATTCTTGATATTTAGATGGAAATCTAAGTAGACTCCAAATATTTGAGTATTTGTCATTTATAAGTGATCAATTGATCATTATAATTATTGATGTTATACCTAGAAAAAAATTATAAAAAAGAGAGGTTAGGGGTTAAGTATGAACAATACGAATCCTGTTGGAGAGACAAAAGTCGAGGTTATTTGCAAATCGTTTTCATCAGGCTTAAACGTTGTTTCAGCTTTCTGGCTATTTTCAATAGCAGGACTAATTCTTTATGATGTATTAGGAAGAGAAGTTTTTGGAGAGCCTTTTCATGGAACAAATGAAATAGTTTCTAACTCAGTTCTTTCAATTTTAATGCTTCAATTGCCTCTAACTATTATAAATCGCAGCTCTCTGAGAACAACAATAATTTATGGAAAATTAAGCCCGAGGGGTAAAGGTATCGTAGAAGCGATATCCTATGGGTTAGCGGCAATGATTTTTCTGGGTATAGCTTATGGTAGCTGGGAAAATATGATTGAGTCATGGGACATCCTTGAACTCGAAGGTTCGGGTGTCGTTGAAATCCCAGTTTACCCCATCAGAACGCTTGTCGTCCTTATCGGAATTATTGGTGGAGCAGTATGCTCACTGATGGTTTACAATAGTTTATCTAAAAGTGAACAATTTGAATGATTAAGAATTTTATCAAAAAATCGGAATTCTGAAACAGGGAGAGTATTGAAGAACATCAGTTATTTTCTTTAGTACAAAATAAAAAATATGGAATTTGATCAAACAACAATCTTAATAGGTATGTTCGCAATTATGCTGGTAGGTATTCTTACAGGTATACACATTGCCTTCGCATTTGCGATGACAGCACTAATTGGTAACGTACTAATTTTTGGAGATGGTGACCTCCAAGATGGTTTTGATATTGCAATGAGCGGCTTAGGAAGCGTGGCCTATGAATACCTGAGGAGTGAGGTTTTTGCGGCAATTCCTCTTTTTATGTTGTTAGGTGACTTTGTTAATAAATCGGGTTCAGCGCGCGATTTATATAAACTCATAAACTATACTATGAAATTTATTCCTGGGCGTTTAGCTGTTGCGACTGTAGCGGGGAATGCAGTTTTTGCCGCCGTAACTGGAGTAAGCATAGCGGCGGCGGCGGCCTTTAGTCGTATTGCTTACCCTCAAATGCGATACCATCAATACAACCGTCAATTTGCTCTTGGGTCTGTAGCAGGTAGTGCCTGTCTCGGAATGATAATTCCACCCAGCGTTTTGTTAATTGTTTGGGGAATTATTGCTGAGAAATCAATATCCCAATTGTTTATAGCAGGTGCAATTCCAGGGTTGATTCTCGCGTCATTTTTTATGGTTTATATTGCTGTTTCAGCAACCATTAATCCAAAGTTAGCGCCAAAGTTTGATGAAACTGCAGAACAAAGTCAGTTAACGCGAGCAGAATTTGTGAGCGGAATAGGTATTGGACTTCTAATTTTACTAGTTTTAGGAGGTATTTGGGGAGGTTTATTTACACCTTCTGAAGCTGGAGGAGTTGGCGCAGCTGGTGCCATGCTATTAGGAATCTTGAAGGGTATGAGGACTAAACAATTGGCAATGGCAGTCGTTGACTCTGGTAAGTCCGCGGCCCCAGTTATGTTCTTACTTCTTACTGCAAACATGTATGCGAAATTCATGGAAGCTGCCGGAATGTCTGAGCTTATTCGTGATACATTTGAGCATTTTAGTCTTGGCCCAACGGGAATAATAATCGTTATAATATTAATTTGGTTAGCGTTGGGCATGATTTTAGACTCAATCTCCATAATCTTAATTACCGTGCCTATTTTTGCTCCCTTGACGGAGGGTTTTTTTGACCCAATTGCTTTTGCTCTTTTTGGTATTTTGTGTATTGAGGCTGGCTTATTAACGCCACCTTTTGGCCTTTTAGTTTATACAGTAAAGGGCTCAATTGACGACGTTCATGCGACACTTGCTGAAATCTTCAAAGGATCAGTTCCTTATTGGATTTTAATGTTGATTGTAATGTTAATGATCTGGAAATATCCGATGATTGCCACTTGGCTACCTAATTTAGTGCTGAATTAAATTGAATTCAGTAAACTTTTATATTTAAATTAAAAGGACCAAAAAATTACACTAACTGGGAGACTACAATATGGTTAAATTTATAAGTAAAATGAGTATCCTCGGAGCTCTGGCTTTGATGACTATTACTCAATCAGCAGAAGCAGCAAAAATTAAAGGGAATGAAATTACCCTACGAGTTGGTTCAGGACACCCACCTTTTATTACATATGTAAAAGAAGTTTCGAAATATTTCATACCAAATGTTAAAAAAAGAGTGGCCGCCGAGACAAAATATAAAATTAATTTCAAAGAACACTATGCGGGAACCGTCGTCAATGTATTTGATACCTTAGAAGGAACACAAGATGGACGCCTTGATATAGGAGCTTGGTGCGTTTGCTTTGATGACGATAAAGCGATGGCGATGAACCTCACCTATTATGTTCCTTTTCACGAACCCAATGCGAGTAAAAACCAAAAGATTTTCTGGGAACTAGCCAAAAAACATCCCGGATTATTTCAAGATTATGAGAAACGTTATAAACAAAAGCTATTAGCTGTTACGGGTTTCAACAACTATGGAATGTTATCAAAATTTGACTGGAAAACATTTGAGGATATTAAAGGTAAAAAAATACTTGCCGCCGGTCCAAATTTACCATGGGTTAAAGGCGGAATTCCAGTAAGAACAACTATTCCTAAGGCGGCACAACAAATGCAAACGGGTGTAGGTGAAGCAATAATTTTATTTCCAGATACAGATTATAAACTAAAGCTTCATGAAGCAGCGAAAGGTGGATTTTACACGGTAATGGATCTCGGAGCTGTTGTGCAAATTTCCCTTACTATGAATTTAAAATCAAGAAAAAAACTGCCTCCTGAGGTAAATAAAATAATTGATGAAGAGGCAATAAAGTATGGCGTTCATTCAGCCGCCGCATCTCAGAAAGATCATCAATGGGGCCTTGATAAATTAGCAGCAGCGGGTATTACCGTTCGTAATATGGATCCTCAAGCTAAAATTGATTGGGCAAAAAAACTAGCTGATTGGCCTAACGAGCGTGCTCAAACCGTTCAAAAAAAGAAAAAGGTTAACATGGGACAGTTTATGAGAGACTATATAAAGATGGTTGAAGCTGGAGGACATAAGTTCCCAATAAACTATAATATCAAATAAAAAACTTTTCAGCTTTTTTAGAGGGGAGTATATAAAAACGCTCCCCTTTTTTTTATTTTAGTTTCGTATAGATTTATGATTTAACCTAATATTATTAGATTATATTGGAATCGAAGAAATGCCTCTTGAAAAAATTGATCATTATGCTATTCGCACTGAGAAAATGGAAAAAACTAAAATTTTCTATGAGGCTTTGGGCCTATATTCAGGCCCTCGACCTGAATTTCCATTTCCGGGATATTGGATGTACTCAGGAGAGGTCCCTTTGGTTCATCTCGTCGGAATAGACCCAAAAAACCCAGAAGGTTTGTATAACTACTTTGGTGTCAGTAATGTAATATTTCTTGATGGCAGTGGTGCCATTGATCATTTAGCATTTAGAGCCACAGAACCAGATGGCCTTAAAAATAGTTTAGATAATTTGAAAATAAAATATCGAGAGAGAGAAGTCCCAAACATGAAGCTACTCCAAATATTTGCAGAAGACCCAAACAACATAACTGTCGAGATTAATTATTACGAACAATAAATGGACTAAAAAAAATTGTTGGCACCTTAAAGAGTTGTTCTAAGTAATCTTTCCAATTGCCATTAAAATTCTCTCAGGTGTGAATGGTTGTCTAGTAACCTTGCCACCTAGAGGACTTAACGCATCATTTATTGCATTCATAATCACGGCGGGTGCACCTCCAGTTCCGGCCTCACCAGCACCTTTTGCACCCAACTCCGATTCTAGTGTTGGAGTTTCAACATGCCCCACTTCAATATCCGGCATTTCAACTGCCATCGGAACCAAATAGTCTGCCATCGTTCCATTTAGGAATTGACCTTCAGAGTTGTAGAGGCATTCTTCATAAAGAGCTCCACCTAATCCCTGTATAACTCCCCCACGAATCTGCTCGTCAACGAGTTGTGGGTTTATAACTGTTCCACAATCTTCAACAACAACGTATTTTTTAAACTTTACAAAACCAGTATTTGTATCAACTTCAACATAACAACCTTGCACCCCATTGGTGAAGGCGAACGGAAATTGTTTTGGTACATAATGCCGGGTGACAACTAGTTCTGATTGATAATCTTTCGGCAAAGTGTCCGGACGATAATAGCATATTCGCCCCACCTCTTCGAGAGAGATTCTCTCAGTATTATTACTCTTATCAACAACATTATTATTGTAAATATCCAGTGTTGCGGGATCAGCCTGTAACATTATTCCTGCAACCTCTATAATATTTTTTTTGAGTGCCTTACCCGCCTGAACAGTTGCCTCACCGCCAATCGCAGCAGCGCGTGAAGCCCAAGTTCCTCCACCGTAAGGCGTAACATCCGTATCACCAGTAATTACCCTTACTTTATCTAACGAGATGCCCATGGCGGTTGCGGCGCACTGAGCCACAACGGCCTCAGCCCCCTGGCCTTGCTCTGTAACGCTAATTTCGACAATAAGGTTTCCTTTTGCATCTAAACGCAGCGTAGCCCCATCCTGAGCTGAAATTGCAGCTCCGCCAATACCATAAAAAGTTGCCCCAGGGTTTGTAACTTCAATAAACGTAGCAACTCCAATCCCGCGGTAAATACCATTTTCACGAGCTTCCCTCTTATCTTTTTGAAGGGCATCGTAGTCCAACATTTTGGCTAATTTTTCAAGACATGCGTGATGAGATAATTTCTCAAAAGGTAGACCAGTCGGTGCCGTGCAGGGATAAGAATCATCTGGTATTAAATTTTTTCGTCTAATTTCTAGAGGATCCATGCCAATCCTTCTAGCAGCATCATCAACCATTCCCTCAGTAATCAATGTTAGTACGGGATGCCCAACCGCCCGATATTGACACATAGGAGATTTGTTCTGCAATACTACACGTGCCTGCGCACGGTAATTTCTATTCTTATATTGCCCACCAGTTAAATTTACCACTTGATTAACCTCAATACCGCTGGTCCGAGGATATACTGAATATGGCCCTATACCCGTAAGATCGTCGATCTCAAAAGCTTGGATTTCGCCCTCATTTGAAACAGCAATTTTTGTGTTTATTCTATGATCTCTAGCATGTATATCGCTTGTGAAAGACTCAAGCCGGTCAGCCGTGAATTTAACGGGTCTTTTGAGGCAATAGGCGAGAGCTGCTGTCGCATACTCATCGGGATACGAGTGAACCTTTACACCGAAAGACCCCCCAACATCTTTGCAAATAATTCTTACTTTATGTTCCTCAAGGCCTAGATGTTTTGCAAAAAGATTCTGCATCATATGAGGACATTGGGTTGAAAGGTACACTGTTAATTGCTCTTCGCCAGGATTATAGTCTGCCACGATAACCCTAGTTTCAAGACATACTCCTGTATGTCGATTGGAAATATATGTTTCCTCTATTACATGATCCGCGTTTTTAAACGCTGCATCAACGTCGCCGCAATCAACGTTTCGTTGCCATGTTAGATTATCACCCAGCTCATCATGAATGACGGGTATGTCAGAATCCAGCGCTCTCTCCATATCAACAACCACATCAAGTTCATTCCATTCGACCTGTATCAAATCTATTGCATCCTCCGCTTGTGACCTAGTTTTAGCTACAACAGCAACAACTGGCTCTCCTTGCCAACAAGCCTTTCCAATGGCCAATGCATGCTGCGGCGCTGACTTTATGCCCTCAAGGTGTGATAGAACTCCCACCCAGGGAGTACATATCTTTGCCATCTCTTGGCCTGTCATTATTTTTATAACTCCCGGCGACGCCTCTGCTGAAGTCACATCAATCTTAACTATTTCGGCATGAGCGTAGGGAGATCGAAGAAAAGCTACATGAGACTGACGAGGTAAGTTTATATCATCGGTAAAAGTCCCCCTACCAGCAAGTAGCCTTTTTGCATTAGGTCTCGGCACCGATTTACCAATATAGCTATTTGGACGATCAAGAATGTGATCCTGCATCATTTCTTTAAGATTTGCCATTGTGACTACTCCCGGCTCGATCAATTGCAACCGTCTCTACAGCATCAATAATTGCCTCATAGCCCGTGCATCTGCAGTAATTACCCGAGAGATACTCGCGAATTTCTGCCCTCGTTGGGTTTTTTTTCTGATCGAGTAATTCTGACGACGTCAATAACATCCCCGGCGTACAGAAACCGCATTGTAATGCATTGCGTTCATGAAATGCTTTTTGGAGATCCGCAACAATGCCAGCGTCTGATGCGCCTTCAATGGAGATGACATCAGCGCCATCGGCCTGAGATGCCAGCATCAAGCATCCTCTGACAACGCTACCATCAACCTGAATACTGCAGGCTCCGCAAACCCCATGCTCACATCCCACATGTGAGCCGGTTAATTCCAGTTCATTTCTGAGAAAGTCTACTAATGACAAACGCGGTTCAACAAAAGCCTCAACCTTTTCACCGTTTACAACCGTGTTTATTTTAATTTGTTCTATATTATCCACCACCAACTCTCCCTATCCGCTAGTAATACCTGAAGTAATAGCACGTTTAATTAATTCTTTTGCATAATGAAGTTTAAGTGTCGCAGATGCATGTAGATCACCAAATGGATCAAGATCATTTCCAACAGCACCCTGCAGTACTTCCAAAGACACATCGCTTATTTTGGCCCCCTCAAGCTCCCTCATTGCAGTAACGGCAATAATTGGCTTGGCTTCAACAGCAAAAAATACAATCTGAGCATCTGAGATAATTTTTTCCTCAATCTTCGCATGAAAAGCCAACCCACACATAGCATAATCTCCATGCCTCCGAGATAGTTCATCAATAAATGAAAAATAATTTTGATCGTAACGGGGTATTTCTATCGCTGTAATAATTTCGTTTGCTTTTAAATCTGTCTCATATAAGGCCCTGAAAAAATCTTTTGCTTCGACTTTACGGGTCGCAGATGTACTTGTCATCTCGACAAAACCACGAAGGGCGCACAAACAAGCAGGCAATTCAGCTGCTGGATCCGCTAAAGCTAAACTTCCACCAATAGTACCCCTATTCCTAATTGCCGGATGAGCAATATATGGCATCGCGGCGTTAATTAATGGTATATGCTCGGAAATAACTGAAGACTTTTCAAGCTCAGCATGACGGGTCATTGAGCCTATTCGAACAGTATTGTCAGTCACCGAAATTCCAAACAACTCATCGACACCATTAATATCTATCAACAAGCTTGGTGCTGATAACCGCATATTTAACGTAGGCATTAAACTCTGGCCGCCCGCCAAAATGTTAGAATCTTCACCGGACTCTCTCAGGAGTTCTAATACTCCAGTTAAGGTAGAAGGTTTCTTGTAGTTGAATGCTGCAGGTTTCATTGACACCTCCCAATGACAATTTAAGCTGGCATAATAATCTTATTTTTATTACAAATGTTCGTTCATTAAACTTGAACATCCAATTTATTTTTTTATTAGAATATACTAAAACCCAAGAATTCGCAATCAAAGGAACTTTCTCTAACCAATTGCACATCCCCTAAATTTGAAACACTAAAACATATGAACAATTTAAAAAATTCAAAAAAAACCAAATCTCATGGGTCCCTCAAAGCCGCCAAAGGTCAAAGATTGGGCAAAAAAGAACGTGAGAAGCAAATTATTAATGAGGCAATTAATTATTTTTCGGAGGTTGGGTTTAGTGGTCAAACTCGAGAGTTAGCGCGTAGATTGAAAATTTCTCAATCCCTTCTTTTTCGGTATTTTCCCACAAAAGACGCCATAATTAAACGTGTCTACAAAGAAGTTTATCTGCGGCGATGGAAACCAGAGTGGGAGGCTCTGATTCAAAATCGTGAAATATCAATATCATTACGATTAAATACATTTTATCAAGAATATACGGCTGCAATTTTTGAATTTGAATGGGTTAGAATGTTTATCTTTTCAGGCATAAAAGGAGTGTCTTTGTACCAACAATATCTCAAATTTATTCACGATAATGTTCTCCATCAAATATGTGTCGAATTAAGACATGAATTTAATATTGATGGTCCTGATCAAATTCCAATATCTCAAAGAGAACTCGATCTTGCCTGGCATTTTCACGGTGGGATTTTTTATATAGCTATTCGCAAATTTATCTACGGCACAGAAAAGCGTGACGATTTCTCCGACGCTATTAGAGATTCAATTTCTGTTTTTATATCTGGTGTTGAGACTGTTTTACAGGATATTCATAAATTAAAAAAAGTTAAAAATATTATTTAGTTTCTGTCAATCTAGGCATTAATTCAACAAAATTACAGGGCTTAAAACGGTAATCTAATTGATGGACCAAAATATCATCCCAGGCATCTCTGCAAGCTCCCGGTGATCCCGGCAATGCAAATAAATAAGTTCCGCCTGCAACCCCCGCTGTTGCCCTCGACTGGATTGTTGACGTACCTATTTTATCATAACTTAACATACGGAATAACTCACCAAACCCTGGGATTTCTTTTTCATATACTTGCTCAAATGCTTCAGGGGTTAGATCTCGACCTGTAACACCAGTGCCTCCCGTAGAAATAATCACATCTATATTTTTATTCTTAATCCAACCTTCCAATTTGATAACAATTTCAGCCAAATCATCTTTGATTATATCTCGCATAATAACTACATGCCCTGCGCCATTTATTCGATCCACAAGCGTATCCCCAGATTTATCATCGTCAATGCCTCTTGAGTCTGAAACCGTTAAAACAGCTATATTTATAGGTAGGAACTCTCTTTCTTCAATAGTTTTCATTATTTTCAATAACCTTATTATTTAGTTTCTTCGGCAATTTCCAGTCCATCGCTACCATTTTGATAAAGAGGCCAATTTCCTTTTGCAAGCAAATCAAGTGATGGCGTCGTATTATAAAAACGTGCTTGGTAAATCCAATAATTAGCTAAAACCCGTTCAACGAATATTCTTGTCTCTTTAGAGGGTATACTCTCTATAAACAGCAATGGATCATCTTCATATTTAATACGCCGCATCCATTTATTAAGATTTCCTGGGCCACCGTTCCAAGCAATCATAAGTTTAAATAGATCCCCTTTTATAATTGGTTCATCTAGTAATATTTTGATATACTTATGTCCGAGAAATAAATTTTTTTCTGGATCAAACAATAGATCCCTCTGCTTTTTGGAGCCTCTTAAATTCCGATCCCTCGCCACAAAGCTTGCAGTCCGCGGCATCAGCTGGAGCAAGCCTCTAGCTCCACGATGGCTTTTTGCTTTTGGATTGAATCCTGATTCCTGCCGAATAAGAGCAAGAATTAAAGCACGATCACCCGAGTTTTGATCGGCAACAGGGAGAGTTGGAGCCGGATAAGCTGTACTGTCGAATAAACTAGAGCCCGATGCTACCAGCATGTTCCCAATTCGCATGGCCAAAGACGGCATATTTGCTCGATCTGCAAGAGCCATCATTGCTCGAGCAAGTTCTGGATTTGAGGTTGAAAATATCATCCTCAATTCTCTCTCAGCCCTACGATATTTTCCAATCTGTAATAAAGAAACAGCCCTAAGCCCCCCTGGCTTCGCCGCTAGCAAAGAAAGCGCGTCCTTTTTTAAAGGTGGTGGTGCCCAATTATATTTGATCTCAAGCCCCAAAAGGCGACGAGCTAAAATCCCATAGAATGTTCTTGGATAGGCTGAAGCCAACTCAAGATACTTAGTATATTGACTTGGGTTCTTTATTTTGATGCTAGCTCGAGCAGCCCAAAAAGCCCCAGCGGTTAGTAACCATGGTGACGAGTATTTCGATTCAGCCACAGAGTTAAAATGATCCCTCGCAAGTTGATATTTTTTGAGCCTCCAAGCCGATAAAGCAGCCACCCAATGGGCCTCTGGTAAAAATTTTCCAGACCTTTTAACTGCGGCATTCGACCATTTATACGCCCACTTATCACGACCATCAGCATAATAACCAGCACCCAGATTAGCCTTTCTCCGATCTAATTCAACCGGATGCAACAACCTCTCTAATTTTTTACTCATCAACAGACTTTTATAAGCTTTAGTCCATCCTTTTCTCGAATAAAAACGCATCTTTCTCGATAAATCTCGGCGCTCTCTTCTCAAAGACCGGCTCAATTTACGTTTAGGGTTATAAACAAGAAACCCCAAATCTCTATTCTTATTGCTATATCCAAAATAACGAGAAACAACTGGTTTGTTTGGCAACTTCCAATTCTTTGGTCGACGTTTTATAGCCAAAGTATATAATCTTCGAGCCTGAGGATGATCTGCGTATTTTGCCAACCAAGCCTTTAATTCTTTATACTTTGTCCGGTACTTCGTGGGATGCAAATATCTCTGAGCTAAAACATGGCCCAAAAGGATTCTGTTATCCAAAATTCTAATAATCTTATCCGCTGCCAACCATTCCCCATTTTCTTGTAAATCAAAAATCACTCTATATCGGCTAGCATCAGCTTCAGAGACGATTCCGTTCAGATGAGACTCTTCAAATAATTTTATTGATTCAGTTTTCTTGAATTTGGGCTCAGCATCTACCGATTTTATTTCTAGTGCAAAAAGACAAAAAGCTATAGACAACCCAGCAATCAGAAGCTTTAAAACTCTAAATTTAAATAAAATGAATGCTAAAAGAGCCAAAAAAACTGTTTCCCAAGATTTTCTTATGCCAATAAACAATGGTTTCAAGAACTTAAGAGAAATTACTCAGGCAATCAACAACTCAATTGAATAGTTAACATTTATATCGATAATCGGTGTCTTACCTCTAACAATGCCTGCCATAAACTCTTTTTGTAAATAGGGGATTTAGTAACATTGTATGGATGATGCATTGGCATTGTATCAAAGCCCGGAAAGTCGATTTTTTTTCCGTACACATGCCATTTACCATTCATTTTAATTATACTATCTTTGCCATTTAGTAGAATCTGACTAACCGGCCCACCGAGTAATACTAATATTTGCGGGGAAATTAATTCAATATGCCTCTGGGTAAATGGTAAACAAGACGCGACTTCTTTCTGGGTGGGGTTTCGGTCACCGGGTGGCCTCCAAAAAAGTAAATTAGTTAAATAAGAATTTGCCCTATTTAAGCCAATTGAATCAATAACTTTGTAAAAAAAATCGCCGTTAACTCCCTGAAAAGGTAATCCTAGACGATCATCGTCTGCGGCTGGGACGTAGCCAACAAACATAATCTTTGACCCAGGGTTGCCATCAGCAAAAACAATATTCGTAGCAGTTTTATTGAGAGGACAAAGGTCAGATTGTTCAAGTATTAATTTAAGCTCATCAAGAGAACTCGCCGAGTTTGCTGCGGTAATAGCAGCCTGATTAACCCTATCACTTGCGGAGTGTTTACTTGAAGGTGGGCTAATTTTGAACGATTCCAAATTATCCCCGCCCGAATTAGATGACGATAGAATTTTAGAAATTTCCAATTCAGGATCCTGTGTTAACTTATTTTTAATATCTGGCAACGTTGGCACTGGTTTTTTAAAATGATTGGCGGGGTTATCTTCTATACACTCATCAATTCCAGCTTCTAACTGCCACAAAAGAGCTTCAAGATCGGAAATTTCTGTATTCATTTTAAGCTGAAAATCATATCAATTATTTTATAAGAGCCCTAATTAACGACTTATTAAATGGTAAAAAGATTGAAATTAATGTAATACGATCATATGTATAAGTAAAAGAATTTATTAATTCTGGATGTAAAAATATGAGTGATGAGTTGCCATCAGAACGTGAAAAAATGGATATGGATATTGTTATTGTGGGAGCCGGACCAGCTGGCCTATCTGCAGCCATACAATTGAAAAAGCTGAGCATAAAACATGATCATGAAATTAGTGTTTGCGTTGTTGAGAAAGGATCTGAGGTTGGTGCTCATATTTTATCAGGAGCTGTACTGGAGAGCCGAGCCCTTGATGAGCTTATTCCCGATTGGAAAAATAGAGAGGCTCCGCTTAATACTCCGGTAACCAGTGAAAAGCTTTTATTTCTATCTGAAACTAAAGAACGGACCATTCCCTCCATGTTTCTGCCTCCCGCCATGCACAACAAAGGAAATTATATAATTAGCCTGGGAAACTTTTGCAGGTGGTTGGCGGGGCAGGCTGAAGAGTTAGGTGTTGAAATTTATCCAGGCTTTGCAGCGTCTGAAGTACTATATAATCAAGATAATGCGGTGATCGGAATAGCGACTGGGGATATGGGTATACAAGCTGATGGAACTCACGGACCTAATTTTGAGAGAGGGATGGAATTACATGCCAAATATACTTTTTTCTCAGAAGGATGTAGGGGACATCTGGGAAAAGAATTGAAAAATAAATTTAGACTTGAAGATAATGTTCAGACTCAAACTTATGGTATCGGAATTAAAGAGCTATGGGAAATTGACCCAGCAAAACATCAGCCAGGTTTTGTCCTACATACTACTGGGTGGCCTTTAGATAATAACACATATGGTGGATCTTTTAGTTACCATTTGGAGAATAACCAACTTGCTATTGGTTTCGTGGTTGGATTAGATTATCAAAATCCATATCTTAGCCCTTACGAGGAGTTTCAAAAATTTAAAACTCATCCTTCAATAAAGCCAATGCTCGAAGGTGGAAAGCGTGTCGCTTATGGTGCAAGAGCGCTCAATGAGGGAGGCTATCAATGTTTACCCAAACTTAATTTTCCGGGGGGATTACTTATTGGTTGCGATGCTGGTACTCTCAACATGCCAAAAATAAAGGGCACACATACGGCGATGAAGTCTGGAATGCTTGCTGCAGAAGTGGCTTTTAATGCCATTCGACATAATCGTTCAAATGATGACCTCTCTGATTTTAATATAGCGTTTAGAAAGTCGTGGGCAGGAAAAGAGCTTTATGCAGCTAGAAATGTGCGGCCATCGTTTAAATGGGGATTAATGGCTGGAACCATTTATACTGGATTTGATCAGGTTTTTATGAGAGGCAAGGCTCCGTGGACACTAAAACATCATGACCCAGATCATCTTCAACTAAAAAAAGCGTCAGAATGCGCCCCTATTGATTATCCCAAACCAGATGGAAAAATCACGTTTGATAAACTGACCAACGTTTCTTTTTCTGCGACTAACCATGAGGAAAATCAACCCTGTCATCTTCAACTTAAGGATGCATCCATTCCCACGAGTGTAAATCTAGCCCAATATGATGGACCCGAGGCTCGATTTTGTCCCGCAGGAGTATATGAGTATGTAGAAGAAAAAGAGGGCCCAAGACTGCAAATTAATGCACAAAATTGTGTACATTGTAAAACTTGTGATATCAAAGATCCTAACCAAAATATTGAATGGGTTACCCCTGAGGGTGGCGGGGGGCCAAACTATCCCAACATGTAAATTAGATTTAAATTATAGTCCTAAATTTTTTAAAGTTCCAAGGAAATTTAGGTACTAGAAGATGGACCGGAAACCAATCTAAATGCTTAAAAAAAGAAAATTAACTTTTGCGTCTTTTTTCTCACCAATAGCCCCGCTAATATCATTAAGTTGGATAATTCTATTTACATGCGTTATTTTTCCATCAAGTATTAGTTTCTCCGAAAACAAAATTTATAATACGAGTAAGGCTCAGTTTGGAAACTATCTAGCAGGCCGGCATGCGCAATTTAACTCCGATCCTAAATTTGCAATTAAATATTATCTATCGTCACTAAGAATCAATCCAAAAAATGTGGAACTTCGCAAAAGAGTAATAGCTTTAATGGTTTCGGAAGGCAGAATTAAAGAAGCTCTTGTTCAAGCGGATTTTATATCAAAAGTTGAGACCAAAAATACTGATTTTATAACACTATTAAACGTATTAAAAAATGCAAAGAATCAAGATTTCTCATCTGTGAAACACAAAATCAAAAACCTTTCCACTAAAGGTTTAAATACTTTCCTACTCCCCATGCTTCAGGCTTGGGTTCTTGCCGCAGAAAAGAAATATGACGAGGCCCTGAAAATTCTTGATCAAGAGACAAATAACGATGGTCTAAAAACATTATTTTCAGTGCATGGGGCGCTTATTTGCGAAAGAGCAGGGCGGAATCAAGACGCAATTAAACGTTATCAATTAGCACTTAAACTAAGAGAGAATCCAAATCTTCGAATTACTATTTTACTTGGAAATTTATACGAAAGAATGGGTATATATGGTAAAGCCACCGAACTTTATAACAAGTTTAAATCAGAGCGACCAAATACGACACTGTTAAGCAGTGCATACCAACGTATTAAGTTTAAGAAAAAACCAGCCCCCCTTCATGCTTCAGCAAAAGATGGTGTAGCTGAAGCCCTCTTTAGTCTAGCTTCAGCAATACAAACTCAAAATCCGTTTCAAACCCTTATTTACGGGCGTCTCGCAAGTTACGTCCGCCCTTCCTTATCCATTGCAAATCTTATAGTAGCTGAGTCTCTCGAAGAGAATAATAGGGTTCTGGACGCAAATAAAGTTTATTCTAGAATTATAGACGACCCCTATTATTCTTGGATTGTCAGATTGCGAATTGCCGATAATCTTGATCGTTTAGGAAAAACAGAAAAGGCAATCAAGACTTTGAAGATAATGGCACAAGAAAATAAACAGCGAATTGATGCCCTTATAAACATGGGGAACATATTACAACGTCATAAAAGATACGAAGAGTCATCTAAGCCATATGAAGAAGCGAAGAAACGCATTCGTCAATTTAAGAAACGTCATTGGTCACTTCATTACTCCCTTGGAATTTCATATGAAAGACAAAAAAAGTGGGCTCTAGCAGAGAAAAATTTCCTCATGGCGCTTGAATTACAACCTAATCAGCCAAGTGTTCTAAACTACTTAGGATATTCCTGGGTAGATCAAGGTGTTAAACTGGCCAGAGCAGAGACTATGATAAGAAATGCAGTAAAACAGCGCCCGAGGGACGGATATATTGTAGATAGTTTAGGATGGGTTTTATATAGACTAGGAAATCTTGAAGGCGCCGTCAAAGCTCTGGAGAGAGCCGTTCAAATCAGGCCAGAAGACCCTACAATTAATGACCACCTAGGGGATATTTATTGGGCCATCGGCCGGAAAAGAGAGGCAACATTCCAGTGGAATCGCGCTTTAATCCTCGATCCTGAAGAGGACCAAATTACCAAAATAAAGAAAAAACTCTCTGATGGCCTCCCTAAAATTCCGGATGTAAAAAAGGCAAGGTAATATATTGTTGCAGCCCAAAATAAAAAAAGTTTCTTTTTTTGCGCCAGTAAAAATAAATCTCTCCTTACAGATTATAGGTCGTCGTCACGATGGATTTCATTTGCTCGAAAGTTTGGTTGTTTTCGCAGACAAAGGTGATGAATTATCGGTATCCAAATCTGATTCTTTGACATTAAAAATAAAAGGTCCTTTTGCGGGAAGCCTCTCAACTGATAAAAACAATTTAGTTATGAGAGCTGCCACTTTACTAGCAGAATTTCATAAAATCGAGCCAAAGGCCCACATTGAGCTAAATAAAAATATTCCAGTTTCATCTGGATTGGGCGGTGGGTCCGCCGATGCTGCCGCAACTCTGCATGCTCTAACAGAACTCTGGAAACTTCCCATCTCGGACCAGGAGCTCAATAAGATAGCGAGACTAATTGGTTCTGATGTTTCAGTTTGCCTAAATCAAAAATCGGCTATCATTGAAGGTATTGGTGAGAGAGTGAGCAGACTTGGTAATCTGCCAAAGTTTGGCATATTACTTGTAAACTCGAATTCTACCGTCTCAACGCAAAAAGTTTTTCAGAAATATCATGGAAATTTTTCAGTACCCGGATCATTAAATAATATTCCAAAAGATCGAGAAACCTTTCACAAATTTTTGCGAGATCTTCATAACGATCTCACACAAGCATCAATTTATACAGCCCCTGAAATCAAAAATATTTTATCTGTTTTGACCGAACTGGACAATCAATTATTAGTTCGATTAACCGGTTCAGGAGGCACATGTTTTGCACTTTTCGACGGTATTAAAAATGCACAAGAAGCTGCAGAGAAACTCAAAATTAAGTTCCCTGGCTGGTGGATTGAGCCAGCGAGTATTCTAACATAAAGTTAAACGAGAGAAATTTGAATTTTAAACGTAACTTACTTGCGTATTTTAACGAAGTTGAGTAAGTTGCGTTTCGCACGATACATGTTTATTTAATGTAGTAAAATTATGATGGGGCGTAGCCAAGTGGCCTAAGGCACCGGCTTTTGATGCCGGCATTCGGAGGTTCGAATCCTCCCGCCCCAGCCAACAATTCCTCAGTTATATCGGCTAATTAAGACCCAGAACTCGCAGTGAAAAATCTACACAATTTGATCTATTCAAGATATTAGAGCGTATGAATGAATATCAACAGCAAGTAATGGAGATATTAAGTGTTTAGGGGTATTTATGAGGTGATAATGGATGCGGAAAAAAACCCATTTATGCAATTACCTAAGATTGTTCGTTTTCAATTAATGATAGTAATGTCCTACATGTGGTCTGCTGTGTTCACTATTTGGATAGGTTCTATGTATACTCTGTGGCCAAGCATTGTAGGACACACAGCTCTGTTAGTAGGCGTGTTTTTCACAGCAGATATCTTCAGACGCGCTAATGACAAAAAACTGGTTCCTTTGAAAATAAAGTTGTAGTTTTTAGGGAGTTGACCTAAATAATTGTTGATCATTGACCCGATAAGTGTCTATCGCGTTTTTCCCTTCTTGTGAAGTCATCCATAATATAAATTGAAGCCCTTCTTTCGCTTTAATGTGAGGGTGTTTTAAAGGATCGACCAAAATCATGCCGTATGGATTTATTAAGCTTGGACCTCCCCCTACCAATAATACCAATTCGCGCCGATTTTTAAAGCTTATCCAAGTACCTCTGTCGCTCAAAGTATATCCGTTTTTCGCAGCTGTTATGTTGAGTGTACTCCCCATACCGGCTCCGACCTGTTGATACCAATCACCTGAATATTTTAAAGGGTTAAAATCAAGTTGGTTCCATATTGATAGCTCTTTCTTGTGCGTGCCGGAATCGTCTCCTCTTGATATAAATATTTTTTTTAATCGAGCAATTCTCTCAAAGGCAAGACCTACCTTCCTGATATCCCTAATACCGGCAGGATCTGATTTGGGGCCAATAATAACGAAATCATTGTACATTACTTCTATGCGCTTCACGCCAAATCCCTGCTCAATAAATTGCAGTTCAGAAGGTTTGTGATGAACAAATAAAACATCTGCGTCGCCTTGCCGTGCGATTCTTAACGCTTGGCCAGTGCCAACTGCAACAACCCTAACTTTTATACCCGTTTTCTTCTCAAATAATGGTAGAATTGCAGAAAACAAACCTGAATTCTGAGTTGAAGTGGTGGAAGCGACCGTAATATATTTATCCTTTGCCAACACAATATGGTACGGCAAAAAAATAAGTATTACACTTATGAAAGTAATTCTTAATTCTCTTAGTAAACGCATCTCCCAAAGCTAAAGTTAAGCTAAGCAATTTGCAAGTTTAACTCGAACCAAACCAAAATAAACAATTTTATTATAAACTATTGATTCAAATTCTAAATTTAGTTAATAAGGTCTTAACCAGAGCATTTTGAAAGTGCCATAATATATAAGATTGAATGACGAAGAATTTGTCATTTAGGTGAAATGCGGGCAAGGATCACCCCATTCACTAATAACATTGCATCCCGACAGGAGGTCGGAAACCAATGGCGGTTGGTGTGTTTAGTTCTTCAGCGTTGATTGGCGCCCTGAGCGGAGGCGTTACAAATATCACGCGCGCGCTAGTAGGTCAAAGTGGTCAGGCACAAAATACCGCTGCAAACAGCATTGACCGGATTTTTGCAAGGCGCATAAGTGAAGCTACGGCAGAACTTACATCCAATCGATCCTCACCAGAAACAGATAAATTGCTCCTGAATAGAGCGAATATTATTAACCGCAGAGAACGCGTAACGAATAGCATCGCAGTGGTTAATAAGGCCCTCGGCCAAATGTCCTTTCTTAAAAATCATGTAACTTTTCTGAGAGAACAACTTACGGGCCTCGAAGCTGGAACTTTATCAGCTTCAGACGTGGCTGTTGAGTGGGATAATAAACTTCGTAAAATAAATAATTTGGCATTTGACGCCTCGGAGTTTTTCAAAACAGAGGGCCTGACAACCCAGCTCAATTTAATTGATAGTGGCTCGCGTACAAATTTCCAAGCTGATACTCTTGTCGCACCCTTCAATACAACGGGGGACACATTAGAGGTTAAAGGAGGATATCTGGGCACCGATTACTTTATTACAGAAAATGCGAGCGCCGATCTGCTCCACTCAGATACTGCCTACCTTGCGACTGAAGCTGCAGTGGGTGCGGTAACCCAGCAGGTTAATACAAGCCAATTCATAGACGAAGATGCGACATTAAAAAACAATTCCAGTACCGCACAAGTTATTTCTAGAGCAGCTTTCGCAGAGGCATCACAAAATGCAGCAGAGAATGCGGACATAATAAACCCTACCGGCACCAAATGGGTCTCAATTTCAGGAGAATTAAAAAATGACGATACTAGCTCTTTTCCAGGGGACACTTATAGAATTTTTGTTCACGCCGGCGAGACCTTAACGGTCGATATTGATAAGGGGTTTACCGATGCTGGTATTGCGAGTTTTGGGGATAGCGTAGACACCAGGGTAATATTTAGAACGGATTCTATTAATGGTGGAAGTAATACTTTTATATTATCGGATAGCGTTGGTGGGTTAAGTGACGAAGCAACAACAAGCACCAACGCTTTAGACACTTCTACGGCTAGTTCAGGTTCAGATGGTACGTTTGGTGGTAGTGAATTTCTTAGCAGTAGTTCTAATGATCCTCATTTTTCTATTGTCATCACGACCAGTCATGCGCAGACCTCTTCAAATTCAGAGTTGGGATCAGTTATTCTCAAAGTCAGGGCCCAAAGCGCAAGTCAAAGCGACCCATTTGGAACATATACACTAAATATTGGCATTACACCTACAAACGATTCCACAGGACTTGGCGGCACAAACCTTGTTGATTTGGGCACACTTCCTGTTACTGGAATGACCGTTAGCGCCGATGGTCTAGTTAATAACCGGTCCACGGGCGCCGCAACAACAGGTTTTGACCCCACCACCGGTGCCATCACTTTTGAAGTTAGCGGTTTCGCAACGGCTCAAACAATTAGCGAGACGTCGAGATCAAATGATACAACCGCAACGGCTCAAATCGTTCCAAGATCCGCCTTTCAGGTGAGTTCCACCGATCAAGTCTCAAGCTCGATCAGTGACAAACCGAGAGTTGCATTATCGGGCACACTGACGAGTGGTAGCGATGCCGCAGACATCTATGAATTTCAGGCAAAGGAAGGTGAAGCCTATCAGTTTGACATCGACGGCGGATTTGGAGCGGGAAGTGATAGTGTGGACACCAAACTCACCTTCATTGACACAGACGGAACTGAATATACCTCCCTCACCTCAAATACAGCATCGGGCGGCTCTGGGAGCGGCACGGGATCTGTGGGCACAACAACTGACGCCGACGGTGGAGGCGATACTTTAACACTAATCAATAGCCGGGATCCTCTAATTTCAATGGGTACGAGTTTAGGTTTAGATAGCAGTGGTAACCGAAGTCCCTCAACGTTTACAGCAAGTTCAGAGGGAACTTTCTATGTTAAGGTCGAGAGTATCGATAGTGCAGAGAGCCTTGGTCGATCGGATTTCACGCTCGATACGGTATCTGGTGACAGCACAGGCAATCAGACGGGAGACTATACACTTAACGTCAGTGTAAAAAAAGTATCAGAGAAGTCTTCTGGTCTAGGCAACCTATTTCATGGCGCAGTCACAGGCGGCGGACAGGCGCTCCTTGACGCCTGGGTTTATAAAAACTTTAATAATGCAACATCAATAACACAGGCAAAAGCGGCCCTCGATGTTGCAGAAAGTAAAATTTTATTAGCCGAATCTGATTTAGTGAATGACAGGAATACATTGCGGTCACGAGCTAGCCTATTTCAAGAGCAAATAGATGGCATAAGCAGTGAAGTTCAAAATTTAGTTGAAGAAATCCAAGATGCGGCGCGAGCCAAGGTCCTCGCCCGTCAACTTGAATTCACCATCGCACAATTTGATTTTACATTGCTAGCTGCTCGGAGTTCAACCCTTGTGCAAAGTCTTTTGATCTCTGGGGATTCGCAGAGTTCGGTTTTAAATGTAAATGCGAGCCGTACGCTAATCAATATTGGACAAAATACCAATATCTCAGCCTAACCCAATGCAGACTCAACATGCGCAATGACTTTCTTCATAACTGTAGGTAAGGCGTGGTCGTTAAATTGATGGGGCATACTCCAAATATCTCCTATTAAACTTTTACCTTCATACGTTCCTGATAGAATTTCTAAATCTAAGTGAAAATGTGTAAATGTGTGACGAATAGTGCCTGGAACAATTGTCCAATTAATATCAAAGGGCGCCTGTTCAATTAATTCCGCCCGCGATTTTCTCTCCACTTCCCAAGATGAGGACGGAATCTCAATCATCCCACCTAACAACCCCTTCTCTGGTCTCTTTCTAAGAAGTACTTTACCTGATGAACGAGTCACCCAAAAAACTGTTGCTTGCCGTAACGGTTTTATTGGCTTCTTTTCCCTTTTTGGGAGTTCTCCCTCGAGGCCTTTAGACTTTGCAATACAATTATGCATTAAAGGGCAAATGCTGCACTTTGATGATTTCGGCGTACAAATAGTTGCGCCTATATCCATTAACGCCTGAGCATAATCCCCAGCCCTTTGGTCTGGGGTCATTTGTTTAGCCAATTGATAGAGGTATTTTTTAGATTTTGGAAGTGGCTCCGCTACCGCATATAGCCGTGTTATCACTCTTTCTATATTGCCATCCATCGGTGTTGCTTTTTTGTTAAAGGCAATAGCCATAATCGCAGACGCCGTATAGGGACCTATTCCAGGAAGAGACAAAAGCGCACTTTCCGTCTCTGGAAATCTGCTATCATAATCAGAAGAAATAGCTTTTGCACATTTGTGAAGGTTACGTGCTCTCGCATAATAACCAAGACCTTGCCAGGCGTGAAGGACATCATCCAACGATGCTTCGGCTAAATTCTCTATCTTTGGCCACCGCGTTAGAAAATATTCAAAGTAGGACTTAACAGTCGCGACCGTTGTCTGTTGAAGCATAATTTCACTTAACCAAACGTGATAAGGATTGGGCACAACACCAGGCTCAGATCGCCAGGGCAAAGTGCGTCTATGCGCATCATACCAACCCAGAATTTTTGTTACTCTTTCTTTAATTTCTTTCTGTTTATCCAAGACTTAATCCCACTTACCCACAAAATTATCTTAGGTTGATTAGACAAGAATTTCTAAATAGCATAAGAAATCTAGACGATAAATGAAAAGCTTTGTTACTCTCACTTGGAAAATAAATGACCATACGCCGCTACCAATCGAGAAGCATCAGTCATACAGTAGAAAAATTGACGCGACCTATATTTGGAGAGCGTGGGTTTAGCTCAGGTAAAATACTATCCGAGTGGCCAAACATTGTCGGCGTATTACTCTCTAAACATACATTTCCTGAAAAAATATCATACCCGCTAAGGGAGCGAATAAATGGGACCCTTTTTCTTCGAATTGATAGCCCTGCACTTTCATTAGAATTACAGCATATGGAAGTTCAGTTGCTTGAGAAAATTAATATTCACTTCGGGTTTAAAGCCGTTACACGGATCAAATTACTACAAGGTACGTTGCCAACACACGCGTTCAAAGAGCCAAAACCAAAACGCAAATTAACAGAGAATGAGCATCTAGAACTTTCCAATAAACTCGATAAAATAAGCGATCCCGATTTGAAACAAGCGCTTCAGGCCTTAGGATCAGAAGTCAAAACAAATAATTAATATATTCTCTGGGTAAAGCCGGCTCTTTTTGTATAACTCAATGAATATATGTTCTTATTTTAGCCAAGTTATCCCCAATTTTCTTAAATATATACCTTTTTTCTTGGATCCCGACTTGTCCGCGGGAATAATGCCATTTATATTATCAATATATAGTATTAGGAGTATGTTTTGAACAAATATGTAGTAAATAATTTTATAATCCATCGGTTTATAGTCTTAATCGCGTATTCTACCTTGTGTTTCATGACAATCGCAACAACCGAGGCTTCAGCAAATAGTCACGGGAAAACAGTATTGCCACCCCTGAAACAAATTTTATCAGATAGAATTGAGGGTGATCCTGGTGCACCGATTACAATGATCGAATACGCCTCCATGACTTGCCCCCATTGTGCAGAGTTTCATACTGGAACTTATAAATTAATAAAGGAAGAATATGTAAAAACAGGAAAAGTTAAATTTATATACCGTGATTTCCCGCTTGATCGTCTAGGTCTTGCCGCAGCAATGATGGCACGATGTGCTCCGAAAGAGAGATATTTTGCAATTGTAAATATAATTTACCAATCTCAAGAAAGCTGGGCGAGAGCATCGGACCCCGCGGCTGCTTTGGCACAAATCGCCAAACTTGCAGGTATGTCAAAAAAGACTTTTGATTCCTGTATTGTTGATAAAAATATATATGAAGGTGTCATGAAAATTCGGAATGATGGCGATAAAAAATTCAATATTAAGGCAACCCCAACTATTTTAATTGATGGTAAAACTTTCGAGGGCGACAAAACCATTAAAGCATTTCGCTCTGAGTTAAATGCGTTATTAAAAAAATAAATTTATAAGGGACGTGGGCGACCGTGCAATTTTCGAAACTCCGCTTAACTGGCTTTAAATCATTTGTTGATCAGACCGAACTTGATATTCTCCCCGGCGTGACTGGCGTTGTTGGGCCAAATGGGTGCGGAAAGTCCAATCTTGTCGAAGCTCTTAAATGGGTCATGGGCGAAACATCTGCTAAACAGATGCGGGGTGGAGATATGGATGACGTCATATTTTCGGGATCAAGAAACCGGCCCGCGCGGAATATTGCTGAAGTCGGTTTGGGGTTAGATAATTCAAATAGAAAAGCACCCGCTCAATTTAACCAAATGGACGAACTCGATGTAACTCGCAAGATTGAGCGGGAAAAAGGATCAACGTATCGCGTAAATTCCAAAGAAGTTCGAGCGAAAGACGTACATCTATTATTTGCCGACTCTGCAACCGGCGCACGTTCAACGGCACTCGTAAGTCAGGGGCAGATTGGCGAAATAGTCTCTGCTAAACCCGCTCAAAGAAGGAAACTTCTTGAAGAAGCAGCCGGAATATCGGGCTTACACACTCGCCGACACGAAGCTGAACTTCGGTTGCGCGGTGCTGAAACAAATCTTGAGCGTCTCGACGACGTTATGATCACTCTTGATGGACAAATGTTAACTCTGCGAAAACAGGCCCGGCAAGCTAAGCGATACCGTAATTTAAATGATCACATCAGGAAAGCAGAGGCGACTCTTCTTTTAATTCAGTGGAATACTTTAAATAGTGAGATTCATAAATCTCAAGAAGCTCTAAAATTTAAAGAAGAAACAGTAACTGAGTTAACCCGAAAAACATCGAGTGCCACGATAATTCAAAATAAAGCAGCAGATCATCTTCCCCAACTGAGAAATACTGAGGTGCAAGCTGCCGCAATTCTACAAAGGCTAAATTCAGCGCGGGAAAATCTCGAAGAAGAAAAAAATCGGCTTATTCAGCAAAAAGAAGAATGTGAAAACCGCCTAAAACAAATTAGCCAAGATATTGAAAGAGAGAGAAACCTGACCTCTGATGCAGAAGCCGCCATCAGAAATTTAGAAGAAGAAAAATTACGTATCACTGACCTTGAGACAAATCAGGGACAAAATATTATGGAAGCTGGCGATGCGTTGGAAGAAATTCGTGAAGAATATGCAAACCTAGAGTCCCAGTTAGGTACATTAACCCAGGAATCTGCAAATGAGCAAGCAAAGCGTAATGACCTCGCGCAAAGAAAAAAAGAAGCGGAAACCCGATTTTCACGATTACAAACAGAGGAACAGCAAGGCCTAGCTGAACTCGAAAAATTAGGACAAGACCTCTTAGATAAAGTTGAAATTGATAAATATGAGAGTGCATTCTCTTTTGCCCAACAATCTCAGGATAAAATGCGTAATTATGCAGATGAGATGGAAGAGTCGAGGATCCTAGCTAATCAAAATTTAACAACAGCTAGAAATGAATCACAAATTGTTCAAAATGAAACCAATAAATTACAAGCTGAAATAAAAGCCTTAACCGAAATTTTAGAGACCGGCGATCCTGATCAGTGGCCACCCTTAATCGATACTCTAAATGTTGAACCAGGTTTAGAAACAGCCTTAGGTGCTGCCTTGGGCGAAGATCTGAGCGCTGCGACGAATAATTCATCTCCAGTACACTGGAGATCAATTAAACCTGAAGATAATATGCCAAAACTTCCAAGTAAAGCTAGACCACTGAGCAATTATGTAAGTGGTTCCCAGATAGTTATTTCAAGGTTATCACAGATTGGTATTGTCGATGATATTGCGACTGGTTGGGATCTGTTTCCAAAACTAAAGCAAGGTCAACGGTTGGTAACTCTTAATGGTGATTTCTGGCGTTGGGATGGTTACACTTCTTCGGCAGAGGCTTCAACAACAGTCGCAATAAAACTACAGCAACGAAACCGCCTCATTAAGGCTGAAGAAAATCTCAAAAATCTACAAGAGAAAATTCAATTGTCTCAAACTCTTGTTGAAGAGGCTGATAAAAAATTTGAAGTAGCCATTAAGAATGAGAAAAAAGCTCGTGCAGAAGCTAGAAATGCGGAGAATGTTCGCGATAGAGCCCAACGAGAAATGACACAGATAAATAACAGCTTCAGTGAAACAGACGCAAAAATTATTTCCCGCAAAGAAGCCATGGCACGAATCACTGCCGATATTCAGGAAGTGACGTCAATTATATCCGACTTAAACGTGTCTGAATTATCTTTATCCAAAAATGAGGAGACAGAAATAAAATTATCTGAGCTTAAAATAATTTGTGGGGATAAACGCGAGGCGTTAGTTGCGGGACAAACAAGATTTGATACTTTAAATGCTCAACAAAGAGAACGACAAGACCGTCTGAAGGCTATCACAAGTCAAATAACAAATTGGTCGATAAGAAAAAATGAGGCAAAAGCTCAATTAGAGGAGCGAACACAGAGGAAATTTTCTATCGAAGAACAACGCCAACAACTTAATCAAAAGCCAAAAATTTTAGAGGCTAATCAACGTAATCTTGATGAGAGCATTGATGATGCGGAAGTTAAAAGACGGGCTGCTGCAGATCAATTAGCTCAAGCAGAGACAAAACTGAGAAGCGCTGAAAAAGACGTTCGAGAGTTGGAAAGTAAACTAGGGCAAGCCCGGGAAGAACGAATTCGTTTTGAAGCCAATTTAGATCAACTCAGAGTAAACTCAAGATCCTTAGAAGAGCGCATGACAGAACGGCTTGATTGCAATCCATCGGATTTACCAGAAATAGCAGCAATTCAAGATCAAACCGAACTTCCTAATCTAGAAAGTGCCGAGAAACGCGTGCAAAGACTGTTACGAGAACGTGAAAATATGGGGCCAGTAAATTTACTTGCCGAATCGGAAGCAAGTGAGCTCGAAGAACAAATAGAAACACTTCAGTCAGAACGGGAAGATTTAATAACTGCAATTAGTAAATTGCGCCGTAGTATCAGTGAACTTAACCGCGAGGGACGCCAGCGCCTTCTTAAATCTTTTGAAGAAGTAAACAAACATTTTAAGAAATTATTTGTTCGTTTATTTGGGGGAGGCCGCGCGCACTTAGAACTTATTGAATCAGATGATCCACTTGAAGCCGGCCTAGAGATAATGGCAAGTCCGCCGGGAAAACGACTTCAAGTATTGTCATTATTGTCTGGCGGAGAGCAGGCGCTAACAGCTTTATCACTTCTATTTTCGGTTTTTATGTGTAATCCAGCACCAATCTGCGTTTTAGATGAGGTAGATGCACCTCTAGATGATGCAAACGTTGATCGGTTTTGTACACTTGTAGACGAAATGGCAAACAGCTTATCAACCCGCTTTCTAGTTATCACTCATCATCGAATGACAATGGCCCGCATGGACCGTTTATTTGGCGTAACAATGGGGGAACAAGGCGTTTCACAGCTTGTATCGGTTGACTTAGGAAAAGCCATAGAATTACGAGAATTAGCTTAGATAGAGAATTGGCAATAAGTTAATATTTTCAATAACTTATCTAAATTCTATTAAATTATTGAATCTTGACACTTCTTTAGATGAAAGTTATGTTCCCAAAAAATTTGACAGTTGGTATATGTTTCGGTAAGGGAGCAACGCTTGCAATCTAAAAAGAATGAAACGATCGAACTAGAAGATTTAAAAAGAAGGCTGAATATTGCCGTAGAAAAAAATTCTGGGGCTAACAGCCAGGTTGACGTTGGTAAGAATAGAAAAGGGCAAGCACTGAGGATTAGTACAGAGCTTATCGTAGCGATCGCGGTCGGCGGAGGATTGGGTTTTTTCTTAGATAACCTGCTGGGAACAAATCCATGGCTTTTAATTGTATTTTTATTCTTAGGAAATGCAGCTGGACTTTGGAATATATACAGGTTGTTGAATGGAAAAAGTTACCGATTAGGCGTAAATCATACGAAATAGCCAGAACGGTAAATAGTGAATAATATTTATATTTTGAAAGTAAAAAATTTTGGCTGAATCACATAATCCTCTCGATCAATTTGTTATACAGTCATGGGTTCCCATTAAAATTGGCGAATTTGATGCTTCTTTTACCAACTCTTCCGCTTTCATGCTTTTATCAGTAATATGTGCGACAGCGCTGATGGTTTTGGCGGTACGACCACGAGCAGGCGTACCTGGCCGCTGGCAACTTTTAGCCGAATTAAGTTATCAGTTTATAGCAAAAATGGTTGCGGATAATATCGGGAAGGAAGGTAGGGTTTACTTTCCTCTTATTTTTTCAATTTTTATATTTGTATTATTTGGTAATTTATTAGGAATGATACCGTACAGTTTTACATTCACCAGCCATATCGCGGTTACCTTAACTATGGCACTACTAATATTTATTATGGTTACTTTAATTGCATTTTTTAAACATGGCATGAAGTTTTTTTCATTCTTTTTGCCTGAAGGTGTTCCTATTATACTAGCACCACTTATGATAGCAATCGAAGTTATTTCCTACTTCACAAGACCGTTTAGCCTCAGTGTTCGATTATTTGCAAATATGATGGCCGGCCATACCTTATTGAAAGTTATTGGCGGTTTCGTAGTGCCTCTCGGTTTTTTTGGATTTGTGCCAGTAGCTGGGTTAGTGGCCGTTATGGGACTCGAATTCTTGATAGCGTTTCTTCAAGCATATATCTTCACGATTTTAACATGTATCTACATTAATGATGCAATCCACCTTCACTAATGAGAGATTAAACGACTAGAAATTTAGATAACAAACCAAAAAAGGAATAGATAAAATGGAATTAGATGCAGCTAAAATGATCGGAGCGGGATTAGCAACACTTGGTTTTGTGGGACCCGGTATTGGAATTGGCTTAATTTGGGCAGCGTTAATAAATACCGTTGGAAGAAACCCAAGTGCTGCTGACGCGGTGACGACAACAGCTTGGGTATCTTTTGCATTGGTTGAAGCACTTGCAATTTTTGCCCTTGCAATAGCATTGCTTATTCTTTTTGGTTAAACAATGAAAAATAAATTAAATGATTTAATCACCGGTTTAATGACGTGCCACAACTAGATATATCAACCTTTTTGCCGCAGATTGTTTGGCTCATAATCACCTTTGGGGTGCTTTACATCCTTATGGCTAAATTAGCGCTACCTCGTATAGGTTCGATTCTTGAACAACGGCAAAATAGGATTGAAGATAATTTAGGCATGGCTCAAAATTTAAAAAGAGAATCAGAGGCAGACGCCAAAGCTTATGAAGCGGCAATAGTGGAAGCTCGTGAGCAAGCCCGGTCGAGTATCCAGTTGGCTATTAAAGAAATGTCTGAACAATCACAAAGAAGGCAGAGTGAATTGAACGATAGATTAGTGGCTGAATTAAAGTCTGCTGAAGAAAGAATAGGTGAAGCAAAGAAAAAAGCTATGTCGAATATTAGCGAAACAGCAGAGGATATTGTTTTGGATGCAGCAGAGTCGTTAATCGGCGTTGCTCCGAGTAAAGATTCAATAAGAAGTGCCGTGTTAAATAAACTAAACGAACGCTTAGAAGGTTAAAATAATGATTTCGTCAGCCTACGCAAATGTTACCAGCGGACTTGAACCTCAAGCGTTTTATTCAGGACCTGCTTTCTGGGTGGCTATTGCATTTTTATGCTTTGTTATCATTTTTACAAAACCAATTTGGAAATTTGCTACGTCTGCATTAGATAAAAAAATCAAAGCTATTGAGGACTCTATTGAAGAATCGGCTAGACTACGTGAAGATGCTCAGGATCTACTGGCTAAGTATAAACGAAAACTATCTGATGCTGAAGTTGAAGCTCAAAATATTATAAGCCAAGCGCGCGAAGATGCTGGGGCCTTAAAAGATAGGCTAACAACAGAGTTAGAGGCCACATTGGAACGAAAAGAAAAGCAGGCAATGGAGAGAATATCACAAGCAGAAAATGAAGCTAGGGAAGAATTTAGGACTATAACTGCGGACTTGGCTATAGCTGCTACACAGCAAGTTCTCTCTGAACAGATTGAACAGTCCAAGTCTGATGAGCTTATCGATGAGGCTATTAAAGAGTTACCCAACAAACTTAGCTAAAAAAATACCTTAAACATTACCTTCACCAGAATTTAATAGAAAATTTCTAAACCTTAAATAATATTATTCTATCAGTTTAATCCACTCTGACTCGCTTATCATCTTTATACCAAGATCATCGGCTTTCTTCGCTTTAGAACCCGCATTGTCTCCAATTACAACCAAATCTGTTTTTGACGATACTGAACCTGAAACCTTTGCTCCAAGTTCCTCAGCACTATTTTTTGCTTCCATTCTGGTAATTGTATTTAATGTTCCGGTAAAAACGATAGTTTTGCCAGAAATTGGTGAGGAAACCAAATTTGTGACTTCGTGGGCATTGATAGTAATTAAGTTCTCAAATTGATCCAGTAATCTAGTATTTATAGGGTCATTAAAGAACACTATTAAGTCACGAGCTAAATTTGGGCCAATCCCATCAATATTGTTTAAATCCTCTCGAGCTTCTGAACCAATTACAGCCGCTTCTATCATTAACGAGCGCAAAGAATTTATAGTCAAATAATGGCTTGCTATAAGACGAGCATTGGTACGACCTATTCCTCTTATACCGAGCGCAAATATAAAACGATCTAGTGAAATTATTCGCCGACTCTCAATTGCATCCAAAAGTTTCTCAGTAGATTTAGGCCCCCAACCCTCGAGTTTCTCGAGTACTTTTCTTTTATTTTTTAGCCGAAAAATATCAGTAAGATTCAAAACAAGATTCTTATCAAAGAATATTTCAGCATTCCTACTTCCAAAGCCTTCAATATCGAAAGCGCCTCGAGAAACAAAATGACGTAATTTTTCTACTAATTGAGCGTTACAACTTGCACCCCCAGAACACCTCCTTATCGCCTCATTTTCGACGCGCGGCGCATCAGATCCACAGACAGGGCAAAACTGAGGAAAATTAAAAGCCTTAGTTTCTTTTGGACGTTTCTCGACTATCACTTTCACAACCTGCGGAATCACATCTCCCGCTCGCTGAATTAAAACGGTATCTCCCTCACGGATATCTTTACGCTGAATTTCCCCCTCATTGTGAAGTGTTGCATTGGACACCAGAACACCACCCACATTTACTGGTATTAGTTTGGCAACAGGAGTTAATGACCCTGTTCTTCCAACTTGTATATCAATCTCAGTTATTACTGTTTCAACTTGTTCTGCTGGGAATTTATGCGCTACGGCCCACCGTGGGGCTCGGCTCACAAACCCTAATCGTTTTTGCCAATCCAGCCTATTGACCTTATAAACAACACCATCAATATCATAATCTAATTCAGGCCTTAATTCGGATATTTTCTTATAAGCAGATATTAAATTTTCTGCACTGTCACATTTTTGCATGAGAGGATTAACCTCAAAACCCCATGCTTTTAGATACTTATAAAATTCAGTCTGACTTTCCCACGAGATTCCTTCAAATTCACCCCATGCATAAAAAAACATTTTCAAACGTCGAGTTGCCGTAATTGTTGGATCTAATTGGCGAAGGGAACCTGCAGCAGCATTTCGGGGATTAGCAAAAATTTTATTTCCATGAGCTTTCTGATTGGCATTAAGCTCCATAAAATCATTTTTAGACATATAGACCTCTCCCCGTATTTCAATAATACTTGGGACTATGCCTTTCAAACTTAATGGCACTTCTTTTAGGCTTTTGATATTTTCAGTTACATCTTCACCAACTTCCCCATCTCCTCGAGTTGCGGCAGAAACAAAAAGACCGGACTCATACCGGAGAGATATTGATAAACCATCTATTTTTGGTTCAGCTACCATCTCTAACTCAGTAGACGCATCATTACTCAACTCTTTCAAAAAGCGCTTTACACCCATAATAAATTCATTAAGACCTTCATCTGAAAAGATATTATCTAATGACAACATAGGTACAGTATGCTGTATTTTACGAAAAGCTGTATCGCTCTTATAGCCTACACTGGTTGATGGACCGTCTTTCGGAGCTAAATGGCTGAAACCTTTTTCAAGGTTTAGATAACGTCTACGAAGTGAATCATACTCAGAGTCAGAAATAAGAGGGCTATCATTTTTGTGATAAGCTTTGTCATGGCGTGCAATTTCAACGGATAGTCTTTTTAACTCTATTCTTGCTTCATCTTCTCTCATATTGCCCACTAGCGTAAGTTTTTATATTCACCTTACCCTTTAAATCAAATATGTTTTTTAATAAGCTTTAACGCGGCAGCCCTGGCTTCATCAGTTATCTCAGATCCAGATAACATTCTCGCAATTTCCTCAGTTCGCGAAATTGATGTTAATGGGCTTAAAATAATACGATTACCATCCTTATCAGATTCTTTGATAATTCTGAAGTGATTATTTCCTCTTGATGCAACTTGCGGAGAATGTGTAATGACTAAGACTTGAGTATTTATACCCAACTTTTCTAATCTATCTCCTACAGCAGCGGCTGCAGCTCCACCAATACCAGCATCAACTTCGTCAAAAATAATTGTTGGTATCTTAATAGAATCAGCCAAAATAACCTTTAAAGCTAGCATGATCCTCGCTAACTCACCGCCAGAAGCAATTTTATTTAAGGGCCCAAGTTCAGTATTTGGGTTAGTTTGAACTTTAAACGAAATACTCTCAACACCATATTCATTCCAATCAGACTCAGGGAGCTCAATAAGCTGGGTCACAAATCTTGCTGCCTCAAGTTTAAGAGGATGTAATTCTAAACTTACTAGGTCGTCAAGTTCACTCGACACTTTAGATCTGGTTAATGTTAAGTTTTCACAATCACTTTTGTATGTATTTTTAAGTCCAATAATCTCTTCTTCCATTATCTTTAAATTACTCTCACCATCAATCAAGGTTGCCAATTGTTTTTCCAATCGCAACAATAATTCTGGTAATTCAGAAACAGGGACTTGGTGTTTTCGTGCTAGGGCCCTTAACCTAAACAATCGTTCCTCAGTTTTTTCTAAATCATCCGGACGACTGCTTAATTGCTCACTTAATAGCTCAATTTCTGAAATTGCTTCAGTTGCCTCAAGAAGTGACCGTTCTAGACAACTGGCCAACTGATCAAACTTGCCTCCAGCTTTTTCCAATGATCGCATCACCTTTTGAATGACCTCGCGTAAATTAGGTTCGATAGAATTCGTAAGTTGCTCGAATGCTTCTTTGGTTACCATAATCAAATTACCTGCGTTCATCAATAAACTACGCTTATCAGATAACAGTTGTTCATCATTTTCTCGTGGGTTAATTTCGACTAATTCATCAACTGAAAATCGCACGAATTCTTCCTCTTTTTTTACTTTATTGAATTCCTCAACTTTAGATTGATATAGAGTTTGAGCATCTTTCCATTTTTTAAAACTCCTAGAGACAGACTCAAGTAACTCTGGATAGTTTCCATAATCATCCAAAATCTTTCGGTGATTTATAGGATCAAGCAAGCCATGCGTTTCCAATTGTCCATGAATTTCCACTAATAATTCACCAATTCTTTTTAGAAATGCTATATTGACAGGCTGGTCATTTATAAAAGCACGCGAACGACCTTCGATGGAAACTGTTCGTTTTAACAGTAGTGCTGAATCCATTTCGATTCCATGATCATTTAATAACTTTTCAATTAGCCCATTATTTGGCATTTGAAACTCAGCAATAACGGTTATTAGCTTAGAATTGTAACGAACAAGGTCTGCATCCGCTCGTGCACCGATTGCGAGGCCAAGTGCGTCTAATAGAATTGATTTACCTGATCCGGTTTCTCCACTTAGAACAACCAATCCGTTTTCAAAATTAATATTAAGATAATCTATTAATACCACATTGCGAATGGAGAGACTCAAAAGCATGATCTTAAATTATTCCATATACTTAGGGAGATTATATTTTAATTAAAAGGCCAATACCAATATTTCTTTTTCTTATCTTCTAAAAATGTCTTTCCTTTAATAATTTTGAATGAGTCAACATACCAATCTGAACCAGGAAAGTTATGTCCCAACACAGATGCCGTTTTATTAGCTTGTTCTTTTAAGCCAATAGCTAAATAAGACTCTGTTAACCGATGAAGCGCCTCTGGAACATGCGTCGTCGTTTGGAATTTTTCTATGACTTGTTTATAACGATTTATAGCCGCTAAATAATAACCTTTTCTCTCATAATAGCGGCCTATTTCCATCTCTTTACCGGCCAAATGATCTCGCGCTAAATCAATTTTCAAACTTGAATCACGAGCGTATTTGCTATCAGGGAATCGAACTAGGATTTCGTTTAAAGACTTTAATGCTAAACGGGTCATTTTCTGATCACGACCAACATCTGAGATCTGTTCATAGTATGATATAGCTTTCAAATAAAATGCATATGGCACATTACTATTGGAAGGATGAATTCGAACAAAACGTTCTAAAGACAAGATTGCATCATCATATTTATTACTTTGATAATAACAAAATGCTGCCATTAACTGAGCTTTTGTTGCCCAGTCAGAATAAGGATGCTGGCGATCTACCTCCAAGAAACCCTTTGCTGCCAAACCATAGGTGCCAGATCGAAGTTGAGAAAATGCCCTATTATAAAGTAATTCTACTGAGGCTTCCTTATCTACAGTATCATCAGTATTTGAACAGCCAGTCAAAAGAGCTACTATAAAGAAAATATTAAGCGTGATACGCATCACCATAATTTGGCATCCATTTAGTAAATCGCAAGACTTAATATATCACTACTATCCGATTTGTCTGCCAAAAACAAAATAATATAACTGAAAAAAATATTGGTTGAATGGGATAACCATAAACTTATACTGAATAATAATTCTTCACTTCAGCTGTTGTACTAACCATATCTTTAATTATTTGAGATTCTGGAAGCTTATAACGCCAAGCTGACTTATCTGCAAATACGGCTCTTAGTAATTGATTAGTTATAGCATGACCGGATTTAACGCCCTTATAATTTCCTAAGATTTTTCCACCAGCTGTATATAAATCGCCTATGGCATCAAGAACTTTATGGCGGGCAAATTCATTCTTGTATCGAAGTCCCTCTTTATTAAGAATTCGATTACCATCAACAATTATAGCATTATCAAGTGAGCCACCCAGACCAAGACCCGCTTCTTTGAGTTGCTCGACTTCATGCATAAAACCAAAGGTACGAGCTGGAGCTAATTCTCTTTTGAACGTTTCAGGGTTTACTGTTATTGTCATTGATTGATCTACAACGAGAGTATCACAAAAATTAATGTCACACGTAACGCAAAAATCATGACCAGGCGTCAACTCTGCTAATTTGTCTCCAATTTCTACTCTAACTGGTTTTAGTATTTCTATTATTTTGCTGGGCGCATTTTGTTCGCATAAACCTGCTCCTTCAATCAACGCAACAAAGGGCTGGGCACTACCATCCATAACTGGTACTTCCGGTCCATTTAATTCAATATAAGCGTTATCAACCCCACATCCTGACAAAGCCGCCATTAGATGCTCGATTGTACCTACTGTCGCGCCTTCATCATTACCAACTTTTGTCGACAAACGTGTATCTACAACATTATCCCAACTTGCCAAAATATTATTAGATCCCTTTAAATCGGTACGACGGAATATTATGCCAGTATTCAGTTCTGCAGGATGAAGTGTCAAAGATACCTTATCACCCGTATGAAGAGCTACACCTATGCAGCTTATCGTACGCTGAATAGTATGCTGCTTTCCGTGTACCATTGTGTAAGAAGGATTACCCTCGTTGGGTATAATACTTGTAAGTCTGTCTGTACTAATTTTATTCATAAAACTCTTACTAAGTTATTCCTAATACCATAATAATAACACGTCTATATGGTTACTCAAATCAACAAATATTTCAGAATATTACATTACTGCAAATAACATTACTTAAACACTAGTTGGCTTGGCGGCGCAAAAAGGCAGGAATATCAAGAATATCATCATCGATATTTGATGGCTCTATGCGATCTGATGCGTTAAGGCCGCCTAACAAATTATCGCGCTCTAGATTATTTTCAGCATCAGGTTTATTTGAAATAATTTCTGTTTCATCAGAGACATCATTTGTAATAGACACTTTAACATCATCTTGGGAGCCTTCATGAAACTCATAACTCTTATTTTCCTGAAACTCATCATTACTTTTTTGATTTACGGATTCAGCTGCATGATTAACATCATCTGTATTAGATAAGTTTTCATCATTTGACTCGTTTGGCTTATGGTGCAAGAAAACTGATTTATCGTTGTTATTAACATTAGAATCCTCATTTACTATATCTGATATTTCCAAATTTTGCTTTTTCTGGTTCCTACCCACACCTGTGACTCGCTCAAATAGACTGAGCCCACCAGTTTTCTTAACTGTTTCCTCAGTTTTTACATCCTTGTTGGCATTAACCATATCCGCGGCAGCGAATGGATCAATATTCTTCTCAGATTGTAATACACTTGCCGGCTCATCAGGAATAAAAACATCTTCATTTAGGTTCCCATTCGATAAAAATGCGGGGATTTCCTCGGCCTCGACCTCATCTGAAGTACTACTTTTGGTAATTTCGGGCTCTGCATCGATCATATTTTTTGGAGTATTGGTCAGGGAAGACGCTGGCTGAAAATTAAGTTTTGTTTCTTGTTTATTTTTCTCAGATAGATCTTCCTTTTTCTCCTGAATTGCAGGAATAGTTGCAATAATATTATTTTTGACATGCTCTTTTGAGACTTGATTAATATCAGAGTTTTGACCTAATTGTTTATTTTCATGACTATTACTAATCTTTCTTATAATTGGTTCGCGTTTCATCCCAATAGCTGACTCAATACCTGTAGCAACTACGGAAACTCTAACTCGGCCTTCAAGGCCTTCGTCAAATGTGGAACCAAATATAATATTTACATCACCATCGACTTCATCACGTATACGATTTGCCGCTTCATCGACTTCAAATAGCGTAATGTCATTTCCTGCTGTAATATTAATCAACACGCCTTTAGCACCACTCATCGAGGTATCATCTAATAAAGGATTAGCAATCGCTTGCTCTGCAGCTTCCGTGGCGCGACGCTCACCCTCAGCTTCGCCTGTACCCATCATAGCTTTGCCCATCTCACTCATAACTGATTTTATGTCAGCAAAATCTAAATTAATTAAACCGGGCATGACCATTAAATCTGTAACTCCCCGAACTCCAGAGTATAGCACGTCGTCGGCCATTTTAAATGCATCAGAGAATGTAGTTTTCTCATTAGCAACTCTAAATAGGTTTTGGTTTGGTATTATCAATAGAGTATCAACATACTGCTGTAATTCTTCTAGCCCAGCCTCAGCCATCTTCATCCTATTTGCACCCTCAAATTGGAAAGGCTTTGTAACTACGCCAACCGTCAAAATACCGTGTTCTCGTGCTGCTCTAGCTATCACTGGCGCAGCCCCAGTTCCGGTACCACCACCAAGTCCTGCGGTTATAAAAACCATATTTGTATCTCGAATGTGGGAGAGTATCTCTTCAAGAGATTCCTCGGCTGCTGCTTCCCCTATGTTTGGATTAGCACCTGCACCCAATCCCTGGGTCACATTAATACCCATCTGAATACGGCGTTCAGATTTTGACAAAGACAGAGCCTGAGCATCTGAATTTGCAACAACAAATTCTACTCCCTCTAACCCTGACTGTATCATATTGTTGACTGCGTTTCCCCCGGCACCACCAACACCGATTACTGTAATTCGGGGCTTCAATTCAGATTTCAAAGCGCCGCTAGGTAGTGTAAGATTAATGCTCATTGTAAACTCCATTCTTTATATTATTTAACAAAATGCCAGGCTTCTCCAATTTGTTAGCAAGATTTTCTCAATCATTCATAATTGAGTCTAAAACTTTAACTCAGAGTATACCCGCAAAAGGTTACCTAAACATTGTCATGAAACCATTTTTTTATAAAACCTGAAAAACCCTGTAAATCCCCGGTATTCGAAGATATTTTTAATAATTTATTATTTTTTTTATCCATTATAAACTTTATTAGACCGACAGAAGCTGAAAAACCTGGTCCACTTACAGATTCGGCTAAACCCTTAATAAAATCGGGAGTTCCCAGACGTACTTTTTTATTTAATATTTCTGCTGCTAATTCTTGGGCTCCTACAAGCTGGCTTCCTCCACCAGTCAGAACCACACGCCGTGCCTCATCTCCTCCAAATCCAGAATGATTTAATTTTGTACGTACCAACTCGTAAATTTCTTCCATTCGGGGTCGAATAATGCCAACCAAAATTGACCGTGATATGTGATTCTCACCATCATCTTTCTCTCCAACCAGTGGCACTTTTATTACCTCTTGATCATCTGAAGGACTTGGGATAGCACTGCCATATAAAGTTTTCATTCTTTCAGCGAACGATAAAGTAGTTGAAAGGCCTCTTGCAATATCATTTGTGACATGAGTACCACCCAATGGTATGGCATCCGTATAAACAAGTTCACCATCATAAAAAACGGCCATATCAGTGGTGCCCCCTCCTATGTCAAGACAAACTACTCCCAACTCTTTCTCATCTTCAACTAAGCAGGCTAAACCTGACGCATAAGAACCCACAATCTGGCTATCCACGTCTAAATGACAACGGTTCACGCAAGCGGTAATATTCTTAATTGATGCAATAGAAGTCGTTATAACATGCATATTAACTCCCAATTTACCGCAATGCATACCCCTGGGATCTTTAATACCTGAACTCCCATCAATACTATAACTGATCGGTAAAGCGTGAATAATTAGACGATCATCATTCTGTTGACTATACAACCATGTTGGATCAATTGCTCGTTTTAAATCTGCATCACCAATTTGGTTGCTAGAGATCGCAACATCGAAGGAAACTAGCTTAGACTCTGGAACTAAACCTGAAATACACAAACTTAAATCATGAACATTTTCGCCTGCCATCTCTTCAGCAGACTCGACTGTTGAACGTATACCAGCTTCTACAGCAGACATGTCAACAATATTACCATTCTTTATGCCATTAGATACTTGATGACCAATACCTACTACTTCGGCCATACCATTAACTAAGGGCTTAGCAATAAAACAAACAATTTTGCTTGTCCCTATATCTAAAACGGTAAAGAGACTTGATCTATTTGAAACCTGTTTGGGACTTTTCTGGATCATAATAATTTATCTAAACCCCTAGTATCTGATTTATAATTATTTTTCTTAGGTAAATAGATTATGTTCTTTATTATTTTTTTTCTTTTTTTTGTTTTTATTTTAGTAGAATATTTATCATAGACACTATTAAACTTTTGAATTTGTGTTTTTGCCTGATCCTGAATAATAACTCGGTCTGATAATCTTAAATCTATGGAAACCAGATCTTGAGTTAATAACTTATATTTTTTATTCAGCTGAGCAAGATGTCCCCAAGCTGCACTAGTATTATTTTCTGGCAAAAGAATTTGAATATTATTTTTAAGATAAAGATTCCATCTTCTCGCTCCTATTCTCACCGCAGCCTTTACTTCCTTTGCCAATATCGGTTCAGCTGCCAAAACATCAAATAAACCCTCTGCTCTAATTGGAGCGTCTTTTCCTATAATAATAATCAGTGACATATAAGAATTAATATTAGGAAGATTTATTATATTTCCCTTATCGTCTACTAATAAAAGTTGACCATTTCTTTGCCACAATGCTAATGGCTTCTTTTCTTTTATAATTAAACGAATTGTATCAGGTAAATGACGCTCGATAATTGCTGTCTCCACCCAGGGCAATTTTTCAATTCTTAATCTAGCTTCTTCGGGCTTAAAATCTAGAATGAATTGCCCTCGGTGTAGACTTAAGGATTGTAACAGTGTCTTGCGCGAAGTCTCTGATCTACCCTCAACAAAAATATGATTAACTCTTAGTTCTTGTTTTATTATCTTATTAATAAAAAAAGATTTAGCAGCAATCTCAACAATCTTTTCATAATAGCCAAATTGTTTTAACCCAAATAGTGTTGCAAACGTTCCTGCTAGAAAAATCAGAGAACCAATAAAAAATGGTTTTTGACACCAGAATAGGAGTCCTCCTCGCTGACGCATCCGTGCACTTTTAGATTTTTTAGAAATTAACTTAAACCATTGCATTAAATATTACTCTTAATCATCACAACTTGCATTCTCCACTAACCATCTTACCAGTTCGTTAAAAGATATATCTAAATATTCAGCTTGTTCTGGCACCAATGAAGTAGGCGTCATTCCTGGTTGAGTATTTAATTCTAACATATAGAGATCATTGCCATCATATCGAATGTCAGCACGCGATATACCTCTACAACCAAGTGTCTCATGCGCGAGTAATGAAATCCTCATAGCCTCATTATAAATTTCCGATGGAATATCAGCTGGCACTATATGAGTAGATGCACCATTCGTATATTTTGTTTCATAATTATAAAATTGGCTTCCTGTAATCACCTCTGTCACAGCTAATGGACGATTTCCCATAACTGTTACCGTAAGCTCACGGCCAGGAATAAATTCCTCAATCATTGCATTATTTCCAAAAATCCAATCATTTTCATCAAAGTAAGGTTTATCAGCATCAGACGGGACAATATGTATTCCAATACTAGAGCCCTCATTTATTGGTTTTATCACGAAGGGTGGTGATAAAAAATTCTCACTCTTAAAATCATCTTGGGTAATTATTTTATGTTTTGCGACTTTAATCCCAACCCCTTCAATAATGGATTTGGCCATATGTTTATTCATCGCAAGTGCAGACGCTAAAACGCCTGAATGAGTATAGGGTATACCTAAAATATTAAGTAATCCCTGAACACAGCCATCCTCTCCATAACGGCCATGTAACGAATTAAAAATTATATCTGGCTTGGGATATAAGCGCGTCAGAAGAGCACCAATATCTCGTTGAATATCAATTGAAGTTACTCTGTATCCCATAGAGATTAATGATTTGCATACCGCTGCTCCACTTATTAAAGAAACTTCTCTCTCCGCTGAATACCCCCCCAACAATACAGCCACATGATTTATCATTACAGAGTTTCCTTTATTATGAGTTAAATCCAATACCAATTCGTCTGATCTCCCAGGATAAATTTATTCCAGAGTTTTCAAATACACGTTTACGAATCTCTTCGCCCAGATTTTCAAGATCTAATGCACTGGCAGAGCCCCTATTAATCAAAAAATTACAATGCTTGTCGGATACTGATGCTCCGCCGATTGACATGCCCCTGCAACCAGCTTCATGAATTAGTTTCCAAGCCTTTTTACCTGGAGGGTTTGTAAAGGTGCTACCTCCGGTTGCTATTTTAGTAGGTTGAGAAGTTTCTCTCTCTTCACGAATTAAATCCATTTTCTTAGAAATTTGAATAATATTACTTAAACTAACCTGCAATTCTGCACCCAAAACGACTAATTCATCAGGTAATTTAGATTGCCGGTAACCAAATTCTATTTTAGAAGATGGAAGTTTGGAAATATTACCCTGAAAATTTACGACCTCGATCTCTTTTACAAAATCTTTTATCTCTGAACCATAACAACCAGCATTCATAAATATTGCACCGCCAATTGTACCCGGAATACCTAATAAAAATTCCAAACCTGATACATTATGATCACGAGCAAAATTTACCAACATTAAATTAGATACACCACTTCCAACCTTAATAACCCTGTCAATAAGAGAAACATGATTAAAAGTACGGTTAAGGCGAATAACCACCCCCGGAATACCTCCATCACGTACAATTAAATTTGATCCAGTCCCAATGATTGTTATTGGTATATCTTTCGGCCGTTCTTTCAGAAAAAGCACCAAATCATCCAAGTTATATGGCCAGAACATAACCTCAGCAGGTCCACCGACTCGAAACCATGTTAATTTTGATAAATCAACATTAGCTCGCAACTGGCCCTTAACCCGAGGGAGTTTATTTATTAGATCACATTCCTTTTTATTCCCAATCAACATTAATTAACCAACTTGATATTTCGCAATTTTTTTAAATCATTAGGTAACTTGTTAGCCCAGTGCGTGATACTACCTGCGCCAAGACAAACCACAATATCACCTGAAGTCATATGTTCATCGACCAGTTTACTTAGGTCCTCAGATTTATTAAGAGGCAGAACCATTCGATGGCCGTGAGATCGCAAGCCATCTATTAAACTGTTCTTATCAAAATTTTTAATGGGGGCTTCACCAGCTGAATAAACATCAGAAACTACAACTATATCAGCATCATTAAAGCTAGTACAAAAATCTTCAAATAAACTTTGCAAACGTGAATATCTATGTGGTTGGATAACCGCCATAATTTGTCCATGGGGTACCGCAGTTCTTGCGGCTTCCAATACCGCCGAAATTTCAACAGGATGGTGGCCATAATCATCGATAATTTTAATCCCATCCACAGTTCCAGTTATTGTAAAACGCCTTTTAACCCCCTCAAATTTTTGCAATCCGTTTCGAATAACTTCGTCACCAACATTTAATTCAATAGCAATTGAAATCGCAGCTAGAGCATTTAATATATTATGTTTTCCAACCATTGGCAGAAATAAACCCTCGATTAACCGCTCACTCTCCAACAGTCTATCTTTAACTAAAATATCAAAACTTGAACCATTCTGCTTCTCATTAATGTTAATAACTTGAAGATCCGACTGCGGGGAAATACCATAGGTAATAATTCGCCGATTAGATAATTTTGGGATTAATGCTTGAACCTCGGGATTATCTATACACAAAACAGCCAAGCCGTAGAAAGGGATTTGTTCAACAAACGTAACGAAAGCGTCAATTAATAATTTAAATGATTGATAATGATCCATATGTTCATTATCAATATTTGTAATAACAGCTATCGTTGATGGGAGCTTAACAAATGTACCGTCAGACTCATCAGCTTCAACTACCATCCACTCTCCGGTACCCAATCGCGCGTTCGTACCCCAGGCATTTATTATTCCACCATTGATGACAGTTGGGTCCATCTGCCCAGTATCCAAAAGTGCGGCAACAAGCGAAGTTGTTGTGGTTTTACCGTGAGTGCCGCCAACAGCAATAGACCATTTTAGTCGCATGAGTTCAGCCAACATTTCTGCACGGCGTACAACTGGGATAAAACACTTTTGAGCAGCCCTTAACTCCTCATTATTATCATCTATAGCAGATGATATTACTAATACTTTGGCACTATTTATATTTTTTTCAGAGTGCCCTAACATAATTTTAATTCCCAAATCACGCAGGCGTTTTACATTAGCACTATCAGATAAGTCACTGCCTTGAACCGAATAACCAAGGTTATAAAGAACCTCAGCGATTCCACTCATCCCTATTCCACCAATTCCCACAAAATGGATGGTACCGATGTCAAACGGCAATCCTCTCATGTTGATTGCCCTTCAATTTGAGTGTCTTCGGTGTCGATGAGTTTATCGATTATTTCAGCAATTTTAATTGATGCTTCCCGCTTACCAAAGCCTCTAGATGCCAATTGAGCAGCTTTAAGGCTCCCCTGATCTGAAAATAGTAATTTTAGCTTTTGCTCTAATACAAAACTTGTAAAATGATCTTCTTTTATTAACCAACCGCCTCCCACTTCTTCAAATGCCTTTGCGTTAAAGAATTGATGATCATCAACTGCGTACTTATAAGGTACCAAAATTGCCGGCCTTCCAATAGCGCTTAATTCAGCAATGGTTGATGCTCCTGCTCTGCATATAACTAAATGTGATGAAGCAATCCGCATAGGTGCATCGTTAAAAAAACTCTCTACATCAGCATCTATTTCTATATTTCTATATGCTAATTTTGTTCTCTTAATATCCTCTGGCCGGCTCTGATGTATTACCTTGATACGACTTCTTAGGTTTTTCTCTATCTTTGCTAAAGCTGATGGAACAACATTGCTAAAAACTGTCGCACCCTGACTTCCACCAAAAACAGAAAGTACTATTTTTCTGCTAGGATCTAGTATTGGATATTCAACTTCATACGCCCTAGCAATACTCGAGCGTAAAGGCATTCCAGTAAAGACTATATTCTCATCCAAAATTTTTGGAACGTGTGAACATTTTTCAAATGAAATAGCGAGTTTACGCACACTCGATATAAACAAACGATTTGCTCTACCCAAAACAGCATTCTGTTCATGAATTACCAAATTAATTCTATATAAGAGACCTGCTACCATTGCTGGAACGCAAGCATAACCTCCAAATCCAACAACAATTTTTGGTTTCATGCGTACACATAAAAATAATGCCTGAATAGAACCAATAAAAATATTTATTAAACTTATAGCTTTCCCAAGGTATCCTTTGCCAGAAACTCCTCCCGACCTGACAGCATAGGTACTTAAATTACTTACTGCCTTTGATAGTTTAATTCCTCGTTTATCAGTTAAAAGCGATAATTTATATCCCTTAGATATTAATTCACTAGCGAGAGCTTCGGCTGGGAAAATATGTCCACCTGTCCCGCCCGCAGCCAAGAAAATATGAGGTTTAGGTAAAATAGATTTCTTCAAAATTTATAACCCCCCATAGTTTTACCCCCTTAATCCTCAATTAAATCGTTCTGACCTGGACGCTCTCGTGTTAAAGCTAATACAGACCCTAGACCTATCGCCAGTGCTAAAATAGATGAACCACCATATGAGATTAGTGGAAGCGTCATTCCTTTGGTGGGCATTAAATTTAAAGTCGATGCCATGTTAATTATGGCTTGTAAACCAACTTGAACAAGCAAACCTGCAACCGCCAATTGCACAAATAGGTCAGTCTCCTTGAAGGCTCTAATAAACCCCCTAAGGATAAGAAAAAAGAATAGTCCTAAAATTAACAAAGTCATTATCAAGCCAAACTCTTCACCGGCAACTGCAAAAATAAAATCGGCATGTGCATCTGGTAATACTTCCTTCACCCTTCCTTCTCCAGGTCCCCTTCCAAAAATTCCACCATTTCTAAATGCCTCTAACGAGCGAGCAACCTGATAAGCCTCCGTTCCCGCTGGATCAAAAAAGCGATCAATCCGAATTTGAACATGGCTAAAATTAAAATATGCACAAAATCCGCCTATAATAAAAATAGTTCCTACAGCCAATACCAAAAACATCGGTAATCCAGCTAGAAAAAATTGAACACCCCATACAACACTGACCAATATTGCCATTCCAACATCAGGTTGCATTAATAGAAGCGCTACCACAGATAAGTAAATACCTATGGATAATAGATAGCCAGGGGAGTCATCCTTAATTCGCCATGCAGATAATAGCCAAGCTGCTATGACCACAAAACTTGGTTTAATGAATTCAGAAGGCTGGATAGATAGTCCACCAAATTTTACCCACCTTATGGCACCTTTAATCTCTTCCCCATTAATCAAAGTGTAAATCATCAAAAGAAAAGAAAAAATAAAAAGCACAATAGCTAATTGCTTAATGCCTTCTCGATTAAGAAAAGAGACCATAAACATGATCATAAGACTTAAAGGTAGAATAATAAATTGCCGTCGCACAAAAAAGAAAGTATCTAAATTAAGCCTTTCCGCAACGGGGGGACTTGCCGCTAAGGCAAGTATTGCACCGCATGCAGATATAGAAAATATTATTGCGATCATCCACCTGTCTATTGTCCACCACCATCTTCCAAATAAGCTTCCATCAGTTCTGGAAAACGTGTTTGTCATTTTTATTATTCCTCTAACTTATTAACTATTGAGCAAAACGTATTACCTCTTTCCTCAAAGTTTCTGTATTGATCGAAAGATGAACATGCAGGTGATAAAAGAATTGTTGCCGACTTCTTCTCAAGAGCGGCAATATACGCTGAATTTACTGCATCATTCATATTTTCACAAATAGTAGTTGGTACCAGGTTATTAAGAAGTTTAGATAATGCATCAGCCGCCTCTCCAATTAAATAAACGTGCAAAACCTTACCTAGGAATGGTAATAAACTATCGATATTATTTTCTTTAAGCCTTCCACCAGCAATCCAAAAAATCTCAGTGTTTGCTTCAAGGGCGCGTGACGCTGCGTCGATATTTGTCGCTTTACTATCATTAATAAATTCAATGGAACCAATTTTTCTTACAAAATTTTGACGATGTTTAAGGCCTCCAAAGCTTGAGATCGCGTCTATTGTATCCTGCTCGCTAATGCCGCTCAGTTTTGCAGCAGCATAAGAAAATGCAATATTCTGCCAATTATGGGCTCCCCTTAGAGTTTTTAAGTCTCGCAAATACAATACAGCCTTTGCATTAGATCCAATGTCGTCAAATAACCGACCACCATCTACATAAATACCACCAGGTACCCTATTTTTTATGGAAACTGGTATAATGTTATCACCACCCTTTTTGACCATATATTCCAGACAAATACCCCTACAAAACCCATCATCCATGCCAATAATGGCTTTTGAATCAGGTTTCAGACTCATTAGTATATTTTTTTTTGCGTTTATGTATCCCTCCATTCCATTATGCCTGTCCAAATGATCGGGTGAAATATTCATTAATATAGATAAATCTAATAATAGTGATGGGACACGTTCTAATTGGTATGATGATAATTCTAAAATATATGTTCCAGAATCGTCCAAAGTTTCAAGGTCAAGGGCGGGAATGCCAAAATTACCACCAATTTGATACTTTCTATTATTCTCACCAAAAATATGTCCAATTAAAGCTGTAGTTGTGGACTTGCCATTTGTACCAGTAATACCGATAATTTTTGGATCAAGAATTTCTCTCGCTAGTAACTCTATATCACATATAACCTCGCAGCCCGAATTCCTTGCTCGTTCAACAAGTGGGTGAGGTATAGGGAAATGGTCGGGAATACCTGGACTAAGTAACAAAGTATCAATATCATTCCAATTCACTTGATACAAGTCTGTTAACCTCAAACCTTTTGATTTTGCACGACTTCGTGCCTCAACAGAATCATCCCACGCCAAAACATTTGCCTTTCCATCTAGAAGGGCACGACTAGACGAAATGCCGGTTTTTCCTAACCCAAATACAGCTATCGATTTATTAGTAAATGAATTAATTCTTATCATGAGTGCTTAGTTCCATAAATTTATCTTAACTTAAGCGTCGCAAGTCCAACAATTGCTAAAATTATAGCAATTATCCAAAAACGAATAACAATAGTAGGTTCAGCCCAACCCTTTTTTTCGAAGTGATGGTGAAGTGGGGCCATTGCAAAAATGCGTTTACCAGTTAATTTAAAAGAAATTACTTGAACAATTACCGATGCTGTTTCAAGTACAAATAGCCCTCCCACAATTGACAATACAAGCTCATGTTTTGTTATTACGGCTATGATTCCTATGGCACCACCCATCGCTAAAGATCCAGTATCACCCATAAAAACCATGGCTGGAGGCGCATTGAACCACAAAAATCCCAATGCAGCCCCTATCAGGGCAGCACAAAATACTGTTAATTCACCTGCTCCTGGAACATAGTTTAATTGTAAATACTGCGAGAACACTGAATTACCCACTAAATAGGCTATTATTGCAAAAACGACTGTAGCTATCATAACGGGACCAATTGCTAAGCCATCCAAACCATCAGTTAGATTGACAGCGTTTGACGACCCGACAGTTACAAATATAGAAAAAACGAAAAAAAACCAGCCCATATCAATTAAAATATTTTTAAAAAATGGAATGGCTAATGAAGTGGCTAAAGGATCTTTAGTAAGTTTAACAATGAATAATGTTGCGACAAAAGCTATAATAATCTGCAAAAAAAGTTTTAATCTTCCAGATAAACCATTTGGTTCCTGAGAGCTAACTTTTATATAGTCATCAATAAAACCAATTATACCATATCCAACCGTCAGACCCAAAGCTACCCAAATATAGCCATTAGTTAAATCAGCCCACAATATAGTAGCGATCACTAGAGCCAATAGAATCATAATGCCACCCATGGTTGGGGTTCCAACTTTAGAAATTAAATGGCTTTCAGGTCCATCCAACCGGATTGGTTGTCCCTTCTTTTGATACAATTTAAGCCAACGAATTATGAATGGGCCGAAGATAAAACTAACGAGTAACGCTGTAATCAATGCGCCTCCAGATCTAAAGGTAATATAACGGAATATATTTAAGGATGCGAATTGATCCGAGTATTGAGAAAGTGTATTAAAGAGCATCAAGTCTCTCCTTAGACTTTTTAATTTCAGGGTCTAAAATATCAAAGCGGTCTCTAATTGCATCAACAACCTTGCTCATTGACATAGCAGCCGATCCCTTAATCAGAATTAGATCATTACCCTTAATAGTATGGAGTAATGGGTCAATTAATTCTTGAGACGTTTTGGCAACAAAAATAGATACTGTATCAGGCAGTGTTTCGCTCATAATTTCCATATTTTTACCAGTAACATAAACCAGATCAATTTTTGCCTCCGTTATCTTCGGGGCTAATTCTAAGTGATATTTTTTTGTTTTTGAACCAAGTTCCATCATATCCCCAAGCACCAGTATCCGGCGCCCATTTTCTTTTACTTCCGCATTCTTTATTAAATTAATAGCAGCAGAAACAGAGACTGGACTTGCATTATAACTATCATCAATTAAATTTATCTTTCCTTTAATTGACGAAAAAATATGAGTCTCTCCCCTACCTTTTAAAGGCTTGATATCCGAAAATGAGGCTGCAGCCAATTCTAAGTTGGCTCCAGCACAATAAATAGCTGCGAGACTTACTATACTATTAAAAGCCCAGTGTTCGCCTGAAATTGTTACTTTATAATTAAATTCTTTCCTATTTTTGCTAGCCCTTATAAGCGAATTAGAAGAGCTCGTTTTAATTTCTATAAGTCTGAAGTAAGCATCCTCGTGTAGACCAAAACTAACAACTTTACTAGCTCCGGACTTAAATGCTAATTCAGATAGAAGATCAAAATACTTATTATCTCTATTTAAGATTGCAACCCCATCTAATTTTAGTCCCTCAAATATTTCAGCTTTTGCCATAGCAATCTCCTCAAGAGAAGAGAAAAATTCAATATGTACAGGTTCAATATTTGATATGATTGCAATATCTGGCTTCACCATCTCAGATAGTAATTTAATTTCACCCGCATGGTTCATACCTAGTTCCAGAACAGCATATTCGGTTTTGAGGGGCAATCGAGTCAAAGATAGCGGAACGCCAATATGATTATTATAACTCTCAGGACTAAAAAATGTTCTACCTTGGGCTGACAACAACTTTCCAATAGCATCTTTTATACTAGTTTTACCTACACTACCTGTAACGGCAATTATTTTTGCACCACATCTTTTTCTTGCTTCGAGGGCGAGTTTATTAAGCGCTTCATATGCATCATTCACTACCAATATTGGCAGTCCCTTTAAATGATTAGCTTTATTTTCAGAGACTGCCGCAACAGCGCCTTTATTAAAGGCATCAAGAATAAAATTATGCCCATCAAAATTATTACCTTTCAAGGGAATAAATAAATCGCCATAGCAAACGGTTCTACTATCAATTGAAACACCGGTCGCAATCCAATCAAAGGAAGACTGTACATCTAATATTTCTGCGACCTCATTGGATCGCCATAAATCAGGTTTTTTATTCAAATTGAATATCTCATAATGTTTCTAATTTCCTCTATATCGTCAAATTTAAAAGTTTGGTCTTTGATAATTTGGTTTTTTTCATGGCCTTTACCCGTTATCACTAAAAGGTCATCATCAGAAAGTTTGCCAATTGCTATTTTGATAGCTTGCCTGCGATCACCAATTTCAATAGCACCCGGACAAGCTTTAATTATCTGAGAACGAATATCGCTTGCATTCTCATCCCTAGGATTATCATCCGTTACTACTACTTCATCGGCCAAATTAGACGCGATCTTACCCATTTTAGCACGCTTATCTCTGTCTCGATTACCCCCACAACCAAAGACAATATTTAATTTTTTAGTTGTGCATTTTCTTAATGCCAAGAGAACATTTGAGATAGCATCAGGGGTATGAGCATAGTCTACATATATTCGGGCACCATTACTCAACTCGGAGACTAATTGAAGACGCCCAATTACACCCTCTAATTTCTCCAATGCACTTATTGCAATCTTCGGATTCACTCCATTAGCTATCACTATTCCTAATGCACATAGTGCATTATAAATTTGAAAATCTGCTATAAACGGAACCTCCAATTTATACTCTTCTCCAACTACATTTATTGAGATTATTTGACCTTTATTGGAACTAATCTTTCGTCTGAGAATTATATCAGTTGCTTTCTTTCCGTATGTTATAAATGTTATATTTCTCTTAGTAAGAATATCTAAAATTATATAGGCTTTCTTATCATCAGCGTTAATTACTGCGATACCATTAGGATCAATAATCTCACTAAATAATCTAAGCTTTGCAGTAAAATACCTTTCCATAGTTTGATGATAATCTAGGTGGTCTTGAGAGAAATTAGTGAATGCTGCCACTTTAATATTGAGGCCGTCTAAACGATATTGATCTAATCCATGGCTTGAAGCTTCAATGGCTACATGATTTACCTTATTCTTCTCAAGTTCAGAAAGCTTGGGATATAAATCTGAAGGATCTGGTGTGGTTAGTCCAGAGTCTCTTGGCGACCCTCTCGATATTAGTCCTAATGTTCCATAACTTGCGGAAGCTAAGCCGCATTCCTTTAGTAATTGACGAGTAAATTCTATTACTGATGTTTTTCCGTTTGTGCCAGTAACAGCAGAAATATTCTCTGGATAAGGTTTATAAAATTTTCCTACAAGCTTTGAGTAATCTCTCCGGATATTTTCGCTATAAAAGATACTTATGCTCGTTTCTTTCAAAAGATATGGCGAGTCAGTTAGTGGCACCATTATTGCCACGGCCCCTCTGCTTAGTGCATCCTGAATAAAATTTAGACCGCTTAAATTTCCTCCGGGTAAAGCAGCAAATAAAAACCCTGGTCCCACTTTACGTGAGTCGGCAGTTATACCGGTAATATGAGAATGCTTACAGACTTTATCGTATTCACTACAAAACTCAAAACCTCTAAGCAAATCTATTAAGCGCACAAAGATATTCCTTTTATCTTTATATTATTTTTTATCAAGATTTATTCTGAACGGAAATGAATAAATCATCACCGGGTTTAAACTCAAATTCTTTATCTTCACTTTTTCTCAATCCAAGTAAGGGAGCCATTCTTTTAATTATATTTGCAACCGCTGGGGCAGCCACCCATCCACCTGTTGCATATCCATGAGTTCTTTTTATTCCCTTGGGTTCATCAACTATTAACAGAATAGCATAACGAGGGTTATTCATTGGAAAAGCACCCACAAAAGATGAGAGAATTCGACGTTTTCCATAACCTCCGTGGGGGCCAGGTTTATCAGCTGTACCTGTTTTACCTCCCACAAGGTAACCGGGAACATCTGCTTTTTTCCCCGTACCATAACGAACAACAACTCTCATAAGGTCTCGCATTTTTTTCGAAGTTTTATCAGATAAAATCTTCACGCCTTTTACTTCCTCTCCCCTAGAGATTTTACGAATACGTGGTTTAAACAAGGTTCCGCCATTTACCAATGCCGCCACTCCTGAAATTAATTGAATTGGACTAACAGCAATACCATGTCCATACGACATTGTAACAGTATTAATTTCTCGCCATCCTGCAACTTTTGGATACCCTATTTCTGGCAATTTTAGTTGTGTCGGAGTAAGTAAACCAAAACGCCTTAAATAATGTTTTTGTTTTCTTGGACCGACGTCTTGCGCAATTTTAACGATACCGATGTTTGAAGAAAATGCCATTATTTCTGATACTGATAACCATCTATTTTTTGCGTGGTAATCTGAGATTTTATGCCGAGAAATCTTAATTGGTTTTGTCGCATCGTAACGATTCTTTAATCCAATAATTCCAGAATCTAAAGCCATTGCTACCGTAAAGAGTTTAAAAGTAGAGCCCATCTCGTAAATACCCTTCGTTGCTCTATTAAAACCGGCAATGCCACTCGCAGTTATAGGCTTGTTAGGATTAAAATCAGGGAGAGAACTCATCGCTCTAACCTCACCATTAGTTACATCCATAATAATTCCTGCCGCCCCAATAGCTGTAAACTCATTCATTGACTTTAATAACTCTTCTCGAAGAACAGATTGTAGTCTAACGTCAAGTGATAACATGATTGGTATATCGGATTTGAAAAGATTATTATCAAAATAACTTTCCACTCCTGATAGTCCTCTGCCGTCAATATCTGTTAGTCCTAAAACATGTGAAATCGTCTTGCCATGGGGATAAACCCTTCTCTCAGTGCGTTGAAATTTAAGGCCAGGTATACCTAAGGTATTTACGAGAAATTGTGTATTTGGTGTTAAGTTTCTCTGCAACCAAACAAAAGATTTTTTCGATGACAATTTGCTCTCAATCTTGTTCTGATCGAGAGTTGGAAAAATCTTGCTTAATTTCGCAGCAGCCAAAGTTGGATTAAATACTTGGCGGGGATTAGCATATAATGAAGCCGTTGGTAGGCTAGTAGCTAGCAAAATACCATTACGATCCTTAATATTTGCCCTAGACACCCTTTTACTTAGGTTTGGTATTATTTTATGATATCTCGATTCCCTTATACCTTCATTAAAGATTGCTAATTCAATCAAACGACCAGCTAAAAGGGCAAAAGCTATTGTAAATAGGGCCCCCGCGACTAAAAGCCGGTTTCTTCCCGTTTCCAATGCTAAACGACGGGCACCATTAAATTTTATATGAATAGGAGAATTATTATCCTTTTTTAAATATAAATTTGCTTTTTCACTAGGTCGGAATGGATGCTGAATTCTCTCAAATATCATTGCTCAAATCCTTCTTGATTTAAAGCTTTTTTGAGATTTCCCACTTTTATATTCCAATCATTCTGCTCTTTCTCATTTTGATTTTTACCAAGAACATTAATTAGTTCATCGATAGACTTTATTCTATCGGGATTAGTCGGATACATCTGCAAATAGCGCGAAGCCAAATCTTTAATTCTCGATAGATTATTTAGGTGGCTCCATTCGGCTTTAAGAACGTGTATTCCTTCTTCATATTTTACTATTGAACTATTTAGATTTAAAATTCTATCTTCTAAATTAGCCACTTCATATTTAAGATAAAAAAGGCCTACACTCATAAAAGCTGCAACAAAAAGTGTTAGAATTGTCGTTTGACGCATTTCCGCCCTCTCCCTCAACCTGCCTCAAGTGAAAGTACTGGTGCGGTTGTCCTCTCGGCTACTCGCAATCGAGCAGACCTTGATCTTGGATTCTCTGAGACTTCCAATGCTCCGGGTTTAATCACATGCCTTGTTACAAGATTAAAGCTAGGTGTAGCTCTCGATTCTAAGTTTTGTGGCAAATGCCTTGATATGCCGCTATTTTTACCACTTCTTTTATAAAGAAATTTTTTAACTGTTCTGTCTTCAAGAGAATGAAAGGATACCACTGCAAGTCTTCCCCCAGGAACCAAAATTTTTTCGGCGCCAATTAGACCTTTACTAAGTTCTTCTAACTCATTGTTTACTTTAATCCTAAGCGCCATAAATGTCTTTGTCGCTGGATTATTACCATTCTGCGGCCATTTTACATTTGCATGAATTATTTTTACCAATTCTTCTGTCGATGATATTGGTTTTATTTCACGTGCCTTCGTTATGCCTTTAGCTATCTTTCGTGAGTTTTTTTCCTCTCCAAATTGATAAATGATATTAGCAATTTCTTCTTCTGTCGCATTATTAATAAATTCTGCAGCTGTGAGACCTCGATTACTCATTCGCATATCAAGCGGTCCGTTAAATCTAAAAGAAAAACCACGAGCAGGATCATCGATTTGAGGTGTGGATATACCAAGATCTAATGTCACCCCATCAATATGTTTGATAAATTTTTTCATTATCAAATTAGCCATATCACCAAAACAACCTTCTAACATTAT
>CENP01020482.1_pt1 | contig 61056 bp, 62 predicted proteins | sample 361281 | NCBI WGS metagenome assembly CENP01 (sample SAMEA2591122, study PRJEB7988) | marine metagenome | biome: marine biome (ENVO:00000447); feature: deep chlorophyll maximum layer (ENVO:xxxxxxxx); material: saline water (ENVO:00002010), including plankton (ENVO:xxxxxxxx) | depth 70 m
AAAGAAAACATGCCTGGCTCAGCTCGAGAAGTAAATAATGCTGAAGAAGAAGGTGTGAAGTTCATATGGCTTTCTAGTCCGAAGGAGTTTCTTGGCAATTCTTTTGTAGAATCAGTAAATATAGATAAAATGATCCTAGGAAAGCCAGATGCCTCAGGTAGAAAAAAACCTGAAATACAAAAAGGTTCAGAATTTAAAATTAAGACCGATTTAGTTATTAAAGCATTAGGATTTGATCCTGAAGATATACCGAAACTTTTTGGCGAATACGATTTGCAAGTTTCAAGATGGGGAACTATTCGAATAGATCTTAAGACTATGCAAACAAATATTAATGGAGTATTTGCAGCAGGGGATATTGTAAGAGGTGCTTCTCTAGTTGTTTGGGCGATAAGAGATGGAAGAGATGCAGCAAAACAAATAGAAATTTTTTTGAAAGATAAAGAGAAACTTAATCAAATTGAGAAAGTAGCTTAAATTATGAAAAGATACTTAAAAAATAAAAACTTTTTAATAAAAAATTTAGCTTACGACCCATCTACAGAGCACGATGCGTGTGGTGTTGGACTTATCGCTTCAACCGATGGAAAAAAATCAAGAAAAATAGTTGAGTATGGAATTCAGGCATTAAAAGCAGTTTGGCATAGAGGGGCAGTAGATGCAGATGGTAAATCTGGTGATGGCGCTGGAATAAAATTAGAGATTTCACCAGATTTTTTTAAAGAAAAAATATTGTCCACGGGTCATTCACATGATGAAAAAACTAGAGTTTGTGTAGGTATGATTTTTTTACCAAGAAATGATTATGCCAATCAAGAAAGGTGCAGATCAATAACAGAGACTGTTTTGCTTGAGGAAAACTATTATATTTATGGTTGGAGGCAAGTCCCAGTTAACCCCAAAGTTTTAGGCGAGAAAGCAGAAATGAGCAGGCCTGAGATTACCCAAGTTTTATTTAGAAAAAATGAGCATTTAGAGACAGACGATCTTGAAAGAGATCTTTTTGTTGTAAGAAAAAAAATAGAAAAATTAGCCCGAGATTCTCAACTAAAAGAATTTTATATTTGCTCTTTAAGTTCAAGATCTATCGTCTACAAAGGAATGTTTTTAGCAGAGTCTTTAGAAGACTTTTATCCAGATCTAAAAGATAAAAATTTTAAATCAAGATTTGCAATTTTTCACCAAAGATACTCCACTAATACTTTTCCTAGTTGGGACCTGGCTCAACCTTTTAGATCTTTAGCACACAACGGGGAAATTAATACAATTAAAGGAAATATTAATTGGATGAAAATTCACGAACAAGACATGTCTAGTTCTCTTTTTAAAAATGTTAATGACTTAAAACCTGTGATTAGAAGTTCATCCGACTCCGGAGCTCTTGACAATGTTTTTGAACTGTTAACTCATTCTGGGAAACTGGCACCACTAATTAAACTTATGATGATACCAGATGCTTGGTCCAAAAGGAGCAAAACTGTTCCAAAAAATCATCAACAACTCTTCAATTTTTTAAATAGCAGTATTGAACCTTGGGATGGACCTGCAGCAATTTGTGCGACTGATGCAAAATGGGTTATAGCAGCTACAGACAGAAATGGATTGAGGCCTCTTAGATATACCGTAACTTCTGACAATTTAGTTTTTGCGGGTTCAGAAACAGGAATGATAGAAATTCCTGAAGAAAAAATAATTTCTAAAGGTAGATTAGGTCCAGGGCAAATCATAGCTATAGAACTTAAAAAAGGTAAATTTTTTAAAGATGAACAATTAAAAAATTACATTTCTAAAGAGTATAAAAAATTCAATAAACAGATTGTTGATTTAGATAAAAAAGTTTCAAGCACCAAAGAAGCGCCTAGTTTCGTGAGAGATGAATTAAGAAGAAGACAATATCTTTCGGGTTTTAGCATTGAAGATTTAGAGCTTATTCTTCATCCAATGGTTGAAGACAGTAAAGAGACCACTGGTTCGATGGGAGATGATACTCCTGTTGCAGTTTTGTCGAGTCATTTCAGACCGGTTGCCCATTATTTTAGACAAAACTTTAGCCAAGTTACAAATCCTCCTATCGACTCTTTAAGAGAAAATAAAGTGATGAGTTTAAAAACCAGATTTGGAAATTTAGGAAATATTCTTGATTTTGATAATTTAACCGAGGACAATATCTATGTTTTAGACAGTCCTATTTTATCTAATTCACAATTTAAGAAATTTAAAAAATTATTTCAAAAAAATATAAAAATTTTGAACTGTACTTTTAATGTAAATTCTTCATTGAAAGACAGAATAGAAGCTATAAGATCTGAAGCTGAGGTAGCAGTCCGAGAAGGGAGCAAAACTCTAGTTCTGAGTGATATTAAAGTTTCTAAAGATAGTGCAAACATTCCAATGATTTTAGCTGTTGGTGCTGTTCATTCACATTTGGTTAAACTTGGGTTAAGAGGCTATTGCTCTATAAATGTTGAAACTTCGGAAACTCTAGACACACATTCTTTTGCAGTTTTAATTGGTGTTGGTGCTACGACAATTAACCCTTACTTGGCCATTGACAGTATATATCAAAGATTTGAAAGAAAACTTTTTGGTAAACTAGATTTTGATACTTGTGTGAAAAGATTTAAAAAATCAATTGAAAATGGACTGTTAAAAATAATGTCTAAAATGGGAATTTCAGTCATTAGTTCTTATAGAGGGGGCTGTAATTTTGAGGCCGTTGGTTTAAGTAGAGCTATTGTTTCTGACTATTTTCCTGGCATGGTATCACGTATTTCAGGCATAGGAATTACTGGTTTTGAAGAAAAAATTAAAAAACTTCATCAAAAAGCTTATGAAAAAAATGTTTTTGTTTTACCAATTGGAGGGATCTATAAATATAGAAAGCTAGGCGAGGAACACCAATTTCAAGGGAATTTAATCCACGTTTTACAAACTGCAGTTGGAAATAAGTCTTACGAGACTTACAAAAAGTATTCAAAAGGAATGCATAATTTACCACCAATAAATTTAAGAGATCTATTGGAATTTAAGAAAGAGAGAAGTTCACTTGATGTAAATGAAGTTGAAAAGGTTGAGGAGTTAACTAAAAGATTTGGTAGTGGAAGCATGTCACATGGAGCATTATCAGAGGAAGCCCATGAAACGTTAGCTATTGGAATGAACAGAATAAAAGGCGCGTCCTGTAGCGGTGAAGGCGGAGAAGACTCAAAAAGATTTAAAAAATTAGAAAATGGTGACACTGCGAATTCTAGAGTTAAACAAGTTGCATCTGCAAGATTTGGAGTAACTGTAGACTATTTAAATAATTGTAATGAAATAGAAATTAAAATTGCACAAGGTGCGAAGCCTGGAGAGGGAGGTCAGTTACCTGGTTTTAAAGTTACAAAAGATATTGCAAGATTAAGACATTCGACTCCTGGTGTTACATTAATTTCCCCACCACCACATCATGACATTTATTCAATAGAGGATTTAGCACAACTAATTTACGATTTAAAACAAATCAATCCAAAAGCTAGAGTGGGTGTAAAATTAGTTGCTGCGACTGGTATTGGGACTATTGCAGCAGGGGTTGCTAAAGCTAAAGCAGATATAATATTAATTTCTGGTCACTCTGGTGGAACTGGTGCCAGTCCTCAAACTAGTATTAAGTATGCCGGTGTTCCATGGGAGATGGGCCTAACAGAAGCCAATCAAATTTTGACACTTAATAATCTGAGACACAAAGTAACACTAAGAGTTGATGGCGGCCTAAAGACAGGTAGAGATATAGTAATGGCAGCAATGATGGGAGCAGAGGAGTTTGGTATGGGCACTTCCTCATTAATAGCTATGGGCTGTATTATGGTTCGTCAGTGTCATTCTAATACATGTCCAGTAGGTGTTTGTACCCAAGATGAAAAATTAAGGGAAAAATTTACTGGCTCACCCGAAAAAGTTGTGAATTTTTTTCAATTTGTAGCTCAAGAAGTTAGAGAAATACTTGCTGAATTAGGATTTAAAAATTTGAGCGAGGTAATTGGTAGAACAGATTTACTTACTCAAATTAGTAGAGGCTCACCAAATTTAGATGATTTAGATTTAAATCCTTTACTAGTACAAGCTGATCCAGGAACTAATAAAAGATATTGTGAGCATAAAATAATTAATAAAGTTCCGGATACACTAGATGAAAAAATTTGGTTAGATATAAAAGATAAGTTTTCCGGCGATAAAAAAATTTCATTAAGTTACAACTCAAAAAACACTTATAGAGCTATAGGAACTAGATTATCTCATTATATATATAAGAAATTTGGCAAGGATAAATTAGATGATGACATTATTGAAATCAGATTAAATGGTTCAGCAGGTCAATCGCTAGGAGCTTTTCTATCAAAAGGTATTAAAATTTTAGTTGAAGGAGACTCCAATGATTATGTTGGCAAAGGTTTATCAGGAGGCAAAATAGTAATTAGGCCTCCAAAAAACTCTAATTTAATTTCAAAAAAAAATGTTATAATTGGAAACACAGTACTTTATGGAGCTACCAAAGGAAAAATTTTTGCTAGGGGTCAGGCTGGTGAACGTTTTGCAGTAAGAAATTCAGGAGGGATAGCTGTTGTAGAGGGTTGCGGGTCAAACGGTTGTGAGTACATGACAGGCGGAACAGTTGCAATATTAGGTGACGTAAGTGATAATTTTGCTGCTGGAATGACTGGCGGAATGGCTTTTGTTTACGACCCAGAAAATAAATTCAAAAATTTTGTAAATAATGAGTCAGTTGTTTATCAGACTCCCGAAAGTCTGTATTGGATTGATCAACTTAAAAAGCTAATAGAAGAGTATTATGAAGAAACTAGCTCCGAAACTGCTGGAACAATACTTAATAATTTTTCATTAGAAATTAAAAAATTTAAACAAGTTTGCCCTATAGAGATGCTTGATAAGTTAGAAAATCCAATTACATTAAAAACAAGTAAATCTAAATCAGCTTAATGATAAATAAGGATAAATTCTTTTTTTTTGGTTTTGGACAGACCGCTAAGTATCTTATTAATAATTTGGCACAATCTAAAAAAAAATTTAGTTTTAATGCTACTAATACAAAACGAACAAGCTTTAAAACCTTTGGTAAAAAAAAATTTAAATCTTTTAAGTTCAGAGATAAGTCTTATGACAAAAAATTAATCAATGAATTAATACAAGCTGATTATATATTGATTTCAATACCCCCACAAAAAAAGAGAGACGTTGTTCTTAAAAGTTTTGGCAATTTATTAATAAATTCGAAATTTAAAAAACTTATTTATTTATCAGCTACAAGTGTTTACGGAAATCATAATGGAAAATGGGTAAATGAGAATTCTAAACTTAAAGGAAGGACTAAATTTGGTTTGGGAAGAAAAATTGTAGAAAAAGCTTGGTTAAAATTTAGAGACTTAAACAATCTTGATATCAACATACTACGTGTATCTGGTATTTATTCAAAAGAAAATAACGTTCTAAAAAAAATTTCTAAAACAAATATTTACGTAAAAGAGAAAAAATATTTTTCAAGAATTCGAATAGAAGATTTAGCTCAAATTATTAAAAAAATGTTTTTTTCACAAAAAAAGTTTATGGTACTCAATGCTTCAGATGATAAACCAGCAACAAATATAGAGGTAGCAAATTTTGCAGCAAAACTTTTAAAAATTAAAAATTTAAAACCTGTTCCAATAGCAAAATTTAAAAATAAAATGATAAAAGAATTTTATAAAGACTCAAAAAAAGTAAGTAATAAAAATATGAAAAACAAGTTGCAGATTAAACTTAGGTTTCCTACATATAAAGAAGGATTAAAAAAATTGTTTAATTAATTTTTTAAGTTCCTTATTTATTTTTTTGAGATTTATTTTCTTTGACAAACTATGATCTCCATTTTTAATAATAAACATTTTTTTCTTTTTATTAGTAAATAATTTTAAGGTCTTTTTAGAAAAAATGATTGGAACGGTTTTATCATTTGTGCCGTGAAACAAAAGAGCAGGAATTTTTAATTTCATTTTTGAAAAAACTTTATTTTTTCTACCATCAAATATTAACTTTTTTGTAATCGGGTAAGTAGAGCCATAATCATTTTTTAACTCAAGAACGTTATTTTTTAAAATTTGACTTTTCATTTTTTTAGTGAAATTCTTCCACATTATTCTCTCAGTAAATTCAGGCGCTGATGCGATTCCAACAAATCCTATTAACTGTTTTTTAAAATATTTTGCTAAATTTAAAGCTATCCAACTACCCATACTAGACCCTATTAAAATAATTTTTTTATTTTTAGAAACTTTGTTTTTTATTAGATCTTTAGCATCGCTAGTCCATTTAGAAATAGATCCGTTTGTGAACTTTCCACTTGATTTTCCATGTCCAGAGTATTCGAATCTTAAGAACCCAATTTTTAATTTTTTGGCAAAATATTCAAAATTTAATGGTTTCTCTCCAACCATGTCAGACATGAAACCATGAAAAAAAATTAAAACTAATCCTTTTTCCTGATTTATTAAAGAATATCTAATTCTTCTATTTTGACTTGTTATATAAAATTTAATTTTTTTTTTCACAATTCTAAATATATAGATATATTGTAAGTATTCTATAATTTTGAATGTAAACTTATTTAATGAATATTCTACTTACTGGTGGAGCCGGGTACATTGGAAGTCACACATCTCTTTTGCTTATCGACAAAGGTCATGCGGTTACAATTTTAGATAATTTAATTAGCGGCAATTCTAAATTAATTCCTAATAAGGCTAACTTTTTAAAAACTGACATATCAGATGAAAAAAAGATTAAAGAGCTTTTAAGAAAAAAAAAATTTGATCTTGTTATGCATTTTGCAGGTTTAGTTAAAGTAGAGGAGTCACTTTTATACCCAGACAAATATAAACTTAACAACGTAGATAAAGCTAAGACATTTATGAATATTTGTATGGAATGCGGTTTAAATAAAATTATTTTTTCTTCTTCTGCAGGTGTCTACGGAAACACCTCTATTATGAAAAAAGTTAATGAGAATAGTGAGTTGATGCCTACAAATCCATATTCTAAAACAAAACATGAATTTGAAAAGTATTTGCTAAATTTGTCAAATGAGAAAAAAATTAAATCCATTATTTTGAGATATTTTAATGTAGCTGGAGCTGATGAAAAAAAGAGATCAGGACTTATTGCAAAAAATTCAAATAATTTAATCAAAGCAGTCTGTGAAGTCGCCACAAACAAAAGAGAGAAAATTGTTATTAATGGCAATGACTATGACACTCAAGATGGAACCACAGTGAGAGATTTTATTCATGTTACTGATTTAGCAGAAATGCACGCAATAGCTGCTGAGAATATAGGTAAGAAAAATTCAGAAATTTATAATTGTGGTTACGGTGAGGGTTATTCAGTTAATCAAGTTGTATTAGAAATGGAAAAAATTCTTAAACACTCTTTAAGTAAAGAAATAGGCAAAAGAAGAAAAGGAGATATACCTTACTCAGTTGCAGATACTACAAAATTTAAAAAAGAATTTAATTGGAACCCGAAATATAATAGTCTTAATTATATTTTAAAGTCAGCTCTAGAATGGGAGAAAAGCTTTGAGTAAAATGAAAATTCTACAAGTTATACCTAAGCTAGGTTATGGTGGTGCAGAAACGGGTTGCTATGACTTAGCTCATTTTTTATACGAGAAAGATTGTAAATCATTTATTATTACTAGTGGAGGCCATCTACTTAAATATGTAAAAAAAAATAAAGTAAAAATTTTTAAACTTCCAGTGCATTCAAAAAATATAATATTGATGCTCATTAACACATTAATAATTTCCTTAATAACTATAATTTATAATATAGATATAATTCATGCTAGAAGTAGAGCCCCAGCTTGGTCATGCTTATGGGCCTGCTTTTTAACAAGAAGAAAATTTGTAACTACATTTCATGGAACTTATAATTTTTCCAATGTTATCAAAAAATTTTATAACAGTGTGATGGTCAAATCTAAGTTAATTATTGCTGGCTCTAATTTCATTTTTAATCACATAAACGAAAACTATGAAAAATTTTTAAATTCAAAAAATAAATTGATGGTAATTTTTAGAGGAATTAATTTAGAATATTTTAACGAAAAAAATATTGCTGAACATAAAAAAAAAAAATTAATTTCAGATTGGAATTTAGACACAGAAAAAAAAACTATACTGTTACCAGGAAGACTTACAAGTTGGAAAGGTCAAGATATTTTAATTGAAGCATTAAACATTCTTATAGAAGATTATAATAAGACTAATTTCCAGGCAGTAATACTAGGTCCAGATCAGGGTAGAAGGGTTTATTCTAAAAAACTTTTTAGTTTGGTAGAAAGATATCAACTGAACCAAAAAGTCAGATTTATATCCCATGTGAAAGATATGCCCGTTGCTTACTCAATAGCCGATATAGTTGTTTCAAGCTCAATTGAACCTGAAGCTTTTGGCAGAGTAGCTGTTGAAGCTCAAGCTATGAAAAAACCTATAGTTGCGAGTGATATAGGAGGTTCGAAAGAAACTGTTCTTAACGGAAAATCAGGAATATTATATAAATCAGGAGATGCAAGAGAATTGGCCAAAGTGCTTAATAAACTTATAGAACTAGATAAAGAAGCATTGTATTCAATGGGAAACGAAGGTAGAAAAAACGTAACAAGAAAATTTGATGTTGAAAAAATGTGTCAGACAACTTTTACAGAATATAAAAAATTACTTAAATAGTTAAATGCCTGATATAAAACTTTTAGACGGAAAAAAAATACCATTCACAAAATCAATAAATGGATTCGAGTTAGCTAAAAAAATTAGCAAAACTCTAGAAAAAGAAGCGTTAATAATGAAGGTGGATGGAGAATTAAAAGATCTTAGTTACCAAATTAAAAATAACTCCGTAGTTAAAATTGTTACATCAAAAGATAAAGAAGGATTAGAAGTTCTAAGACATGATGCCGCTCATATAATGGCAATGTCAGTTCAAGAATTATTTCCAGGTACTCAAGTAACTATTGGTCCGGTAATTGAGAATGGTTTTTACTACGACTTTGCAAGAAAAGAACCATTTACTAGTGACGACTTAGCGAGGATAGAAAAAAAAATGTCCGAAATAATCGAGAGAGACGTAAAAACAAGAAGAGAAGTTTGGGAGAGAGATAAAGCGATTCAACACTTTAAAAAAATCGGAGAAAAATATAAAGCTGAGATCATTGAAAGTATTCCAACTAATGAAGAACTCTCCGTTTATCACCATGGAGACACCTGGCATGATTTATGTAGGGGCCCTCACTTAGCCTCTTCAGGTAAAATTGGAAAAGCTTTTAAACTAACAAAAGTATCTGGAGCATATTGGCGCGGAGATTCAAAAAAAGAAATGTTACAGAGGATATATGGAACATGCTGGAGTTCAAAAAAAGAACTTGATGATTACCTTAATAGACTAGAAGAAGCTGAAAAAAGAGATCATAGAAAATTAGGAAAAGAGATGAATCTTTTTCACTTTAGAGAGGAGAGTCCTGGTGCAGTTTTTTGGCATGAAAAAGGATGGATTTTATTTCAAAGATTGATTGAATACATGAGGTTAAAGCAAAGACTGGCTGGCTATAAAGAGATTAATACTCCTGAAATTCTAGATAAGTCACTATGGGAAAAATCTGGACACTGGGAAAAATTTGGAGAAAATATGTACACTTCAGAAACTCCAGACGAAAAAACTTTTGCTATAAAACCTATGAACTGCCCTGGATGTGTTCAAGTTTTTAATCAAGGACTAAAAAGCTATAGAGACCTACCACTTAAGTTATCTGAATTTGGAAAGGTTCATAGATATGAGGCATCTGGAGCCTTACATGGTTTACTAAGAGTTAGAGCTTTTACCCAAGACGATGCACACATATTTTGTACCGAAGAACAAATAACAGAAGAGTGTTTAAGTGTTACAAACCTGATACTAGAAATTTATAAAGATCTGGGTTTCAAGGATGTTTTACTTCAATTTTCTGACCGTCCTGAAAAAAGAGTTGGGGATGATAAAATTTGGGATAAATCTGAAGCAGCTTTGCTGACAGCAATAAAAAAATCAAAATTAAAGTATGAAATCAATAAAGGTGATGGTGCTTTTTACGGTCCTAAAATAGACTTTGTTCTTCGTGATGCTATCGGCAGAGATTGGCAATGTGGAACTTTACAAGTAGACTTAAACTTACCAGGTAGATTAGGAGCAAGTTTTGTGGATAAAGACGGATCAAAAAAAGTTCCAGTAATGTTACATAGAGCTTTATTCGGATCACTAGAAAGATTTATAGGAATACTTATTGAACACTATGCTGGGAAATTACCTTTGTGGTTATCTCCAGCACAAGCTGTAGTATTACCTATCTCTGAAGAGAACAACAATTATGCAAAAAAGTTGTTTGAAGATTTATTTAAAGAAGGTATAAAATGCGAAGTGGATTTAAAAAATCAAAAAATTAATTACAAAATTAGAGAATATTCCTTATCAAAAGTTCCCATACTTTTAATTTGCGGTAAAAAAGAAGAAGAAAAAAATACAGTTACTATTCGAAAACTAGGATCTGAAAAACAAGAAACAGTCAAAAAAGAAAAGCTAATCAATGATCTAGTTATGTTAAATAAATTTCCTTTAAATTAAGTGTCTAATTATAAAAATAATTATTTTCAAAGAAGATCGAAACCTCAAGGACCAAGAGTTAACGAGAAAATACGAGCTTTAGATGTTCAGGTCATCGGAAGTGACGGTAACAACCTTGGTGTCTTAACTTTAAAGAAAGCCATTGAAATTGCTAAAGATGAAAGTTTAGATTTAATTGAAATTTCACCAAATACAAATCCTCCAGTATGTAAAATAATGGATATTGGTAAATATAAATACGATCTACAAAAAAAAGCGAGTTTAGCCAAAAAAAAACAAAAAGTAGTTTCCTTGAAGGAGTTAAAGATGAGACCTGGTACTGAGATACATGATTATAATTTCAAACTAAAAAATGCAAAAAAATTTTTAGTTAAAGGAGACAAAGTGAAGTTTACTGTTAAATTTAAAGGTAGAGAGATGCAACATATTCAATTGGGTAAAGATTTAATGAATAGAATTATTGAAGACACAAAAGAAGTTGGAAAGATAGAAACCCACCCTAAATTTGAAGGTAGACAAATGATAATGGTGATACAGCCTATTTAATAAAGATAATATTAACTTGTAAACTTAATTTATTGTTTGTATAAAACCGAAGAATTATGCCAAAATTAAAAACAAAAAGTTCAGCAAAAAAAAGATTTAGATTTACTGCTTCAGGCAAAGTAAAAATGCCCCAAGCGGGAAAGAGACATGGTATGATTAAAAGGACTAATTCTCAAATAAGAAAACAAAGAGGCACAACGATAATGTCAAAACAAGACTCTAAAATCGTTAAATCGTATATGCCTTACAATTTATAAAGTAAACAAATGTCTAGAACTAAACGTGGAGTAATTACAAAAGCAAAACATAAAAAAGTTTTAAAGCTTGTTAAAGGACAGTATGGCAGGAGAAAAAATACTATTCGTGTCGCAAGGCAGGCTATGGAAAAAGCTATGCAGTATGCCTACAGGGATAGAAGAGCAAAAAAAAGAGATTTCAGGTCATTATGGATACAAAGAATCAACGCAGGTGTTAGACCTGAGGGTTTAACCTATTCAAAATTCATTAATGCTTTAAATAAGTCAAAAATTAAATTAGACAGGAAAGTATTGGCAGAATTGGCTTATAACAATCCAGAAGTCTTTAAATCTATTGTTAAAAAGGCTCAATCCTCCCTTAACTAATAAGAATCTTTCATTTATTCTATATATAACGAAAGAATCAAATTATTTTAATGACTGATTTAAATAAAATAAATTCTGTTTTTGTTGAAAAGTTAAAAACTATAAAATCCAAGGATGAGCTTCAACACTTAAAAACTGAATTTTTTGGTAAAAGCGGCGAAATAACAAATCAATTTAAAAAACTTTCTTCATTCCAAGGTGAAGAGAAAAAAAAATTTGCTTCATCTCTTAACAAATTAAAAGATAATTTCATTAATTTAATAAATAAAAAATTTTCAGAATTTGAGTCTCTAGAAATAAATAAAAAATTAAAAGATGAAAATATAGATATCTCTCTTCCTATAAGGCCATTTAATCAAGGTAAAATACATCCCGTGTCACAAGTGATAGATGAAATTTCATCAATTTTTTCTGAAATTGGATTTTCAATTGCTGAAGGTCCCGATGTAGAGACAGAGTACAATAATTTTACAGCTTTAAATACTCCAGAAAATCATCCAGCAAGGGACATGCACGATACTTTTTATTTAGAAAAAAATAAAAAGTTATTATTAAGGACTCATACTTCACCAGTACAAATTAGAACTATGCTAAATGGCAAACCACCTTTTAAAATAATTGTTCCAGGAAGAACATATAGATCAGATAGTGACCAAACACATACCCCTATGTTCCATCAATTAGAAGGTTTACATATTGATAAAGACATTACCATGGGCCATCTGAAAGGATGTCTAAATTATTTTGTTAATGAGTTTTTTGAAATTAAAAATATTAAAATGAGATTTAGACCTAGCCATTTCCCATTTACTGAACCTTCGGCAGAAGTTGATATACAGTATAAAATTAAGGATGGAAAAATAATAATAGGCGAGGGCGACAAGTGGCTAGAAATTTTAGGATGTGGAATGGTGCATCCCAATGTTTTGAATAATGTAAAAATTGATACAAAAAAATTTCAGGGTTTTGCCTTTGGAATGGGTATTGATCGATTGGCTATGTTAAAATATGGAATTAATGATTTAAGATCTTTCTTTGATAGCGATTACAGATGGTTAAATCATTTTGGTTTTGATCCTTTAGATGTACCAACTAATTATAGAGGCCTTAGTAGATGATAATCACACTTTCATGGCTAAAAAATCATCTTAATACCAACGCCAGCCTCAACAAAATTATCGAGGGCTTAACCAATATAGGACTTGAGGTTGAAACTGTAAAAGAAAGCTCAAATAATTTAAGTGATTTTAAAATTGCTAAAATTTTGAATGTTGAAAAACACCCCAATGCAGATAAATTAAAACTTTGTAATGTAGATTTAGGAAAAGGTGAGAAGGCGAAAGTAGTTTGCGGCGCAACAAACGCAAGAAAGAATTTAGTAACGATATATGCCCCTCCAGGATCGGTAATACCAAAAACTAAAACAAAACTTAAGATAGCAAAAATAAGAGGTATAGAGTCTCATGGAATGCTCTGTTCTGAATCAGAACTTAATATGTCTAATGAGAGTGCAGGAATTATTGAATTGAAAAATAAAGAAAATTTGGTTGGAAAAAATTTTTTTAAAAGTACAGGGGAAAAAACTATTGATATTTCTGTAACACCTAATCGTCCAGATTGTTTAGGGGTTCGTGGCATAGCTAGAGATCTAGCGTCTTCAGGTATAGGAAAACTAAAAAATCAACCATCTATAAAACTCAAAGAAAAGTTTCGTCAGTCTATTAAAGTTTCAATTACAAAAGAAAAAAATCAAGGCTGTAGTGCTTTTGGAAGCGTATATATAAAGAATGTTAATAACAAAGAGAGTCCTGAATGGCTTAAAAAGAAAATAATATCTTTAGGATTAAAACCTATATCAGCTATCGTTGATGCTACAAATTATGTGATGTTTGATCTTAATCGACCACTGCATGCCTATGATGCAGACAAAATTAATAAGGAAATAATTGTTAGAAACTCAAAAAAAGGTGAGAGCTTTGAGGCATTAGATAATAAAAAATACACCTTACAAAATGGAATGTGTGTGATTGCAGATAAATCTGGAGTGCTTGGTCTAGGAGGAATAATTGGTGGTGTTAGATCAGGGACAGAGATTACCACTAAGAACGTATTATTAGAGTCTGCTTATTTTCATCCAGCTTCTGTAAGAAAAACAGCTAAAGAATTAAATATTAATACAGATGCTAAATTTAGATTTGAAAGAGGTATCGATCCCAATTCTATAGAGTCAGGACTTAAGCTTGCAACATGCATAATTCTAGATATCTGCGGCGGTCAGGTAAGTAAAATTTCAATCTCAGGAAATAAAAAAACAAATAATAAATCAGTAATTTTAAAATCAGATACATTTAAAAAAATTATTGGAACATCAATCTCAACTCACGAAATAAAAGATATTTTGTCTTCACTAGGTTTTAAGGTAAAGTTAAGTAAAAACCATTATAAAGTTGAAGTTCCATCTTGGAGACCAGATATAAATCAAGAGATTGATATAGTAGAAGAATTAATAAGAATTAAAGGCTTTGATAAAATTAAAATTATTGCTCCAGAAAAAGTAAGAAACCAAGACACACTGAATTATAAACAAAAATTATTTCACTTATCTCAAAGAGCTATAGCTTCTAAGGGTTACTTAGAAACAGTTACTTGGTCATTTACAGACGCCAAGGTTGATAAGTTATTTAACCAAGGATTGGAAGAAATTGGTATTTTGAATCCAATATCTAGTGATTTAACCGTTTTAAGAAGATCTATATTTTCAAACATAAGCCTTCATTTAAAAAAGAACCAGGATCGAGGATATGAAGACTTAGGTATTTTCGAAGTGGGACCAATATTTTTTGGCAAACAACCTGGCCAACAATTAATAGTTGCTGGAGGTGTCAAGACTGGTTTAATAGGAAGAAAAAGCTGGATAGATAAGCCCAGAAAATTAGATGTTTTTGATATTAAAAGCGATGTTCTAAGAACTTTATTTGAATTAAATTTAAAAGAGTCTGACCTTCTTATAAAAAAAGACTCTAAAAGTTATTACCATCCAGGTAGATCAGGATCAATATGCTTAAAATCTGATAATAAAAAAATCTTAGCTTATTTTGGTGAAATTCATCCTGCCATAGTTACTACCCTTGATTTTAAAGAAAAAAACGTTTTTGGATTTGAGATATTTCTGGACAATATTCCTGAACCATCAAACAAAATTAGAAATAATAAAATTAAATACAAAGTTTCAGATTACCAGAAATCTGAAAGGGATTTTGCTTTTGTTATTGATAAAAACTACAATGCTAATGAAATTGAGACATTAGTTAAAAATGTAAACCCTGATATTATTAAAAGTGTTAAAACTTTTGACGTCTTTGAAGGTCAAAATTTACCTGAAGGAAAAAAATCTTTAGCTATCAATGTAATTTTACAGTCTGAAAGTAAGACTTTAACTGAAAGTGACTTGGAACAGATAAGTAATAAAATTATAGAAACAGTAAAAGAAAAAACTGGCGCAACAATAAGATCCTAATGTCTGATATTAATAGAATACGTAACTTTTCTATAATTGCGCATATAGATCACGGAAAATCAACTATTGCAGATCGAATAATTCAGAAATGTGGTGGTCTGACCGAGAGAGAAATGAAAACTCAAGTTCTTGACTCTATGGATATAGAAAGAGAAAGAGGTATTACTATCAAAGCACAAACTGTCAAGTTAAAATATAAAGCGAGAGATGGAAAAAATTATATTTTGAATATAATAGACACTCCAGGCCACGTAGATTTTGGCTACGAAGTAAGCAGATCATTGTCAGCATGTGAAGGATCTTTGTTAATAGTAGATAGTACCCAAGGTGTTGAGGCTCAAACGTTAGCAAATGTATACCAAGCCTTGGATATAAACCATGAAGTAATACCAATTTTAAATAAAATAGATTTACCTGCTTCTGATATTGAAAAAACAAAAAAAGAAATTGAAGACGTAGTAGGAATTGACACCGAAAATGCAATTCCTTGTTCTGGAAAGACAGGTGAAGGAATAGACGAAATACTAGAGTCCATTATAAATAATCTTCCATCACCAAAAGGGAAGACAGAAGATAAGCTGAAATCTCTTTTGGTAGATAGTTGGTATGATAGCTATTTAGGTGTTGTTATTTTAGTCAGAATAATAAATGGAAAGATTGAGAAGGGCATGAAAGTAAAATTAATGTCTAACGATCAGGAATATGTTATTGAAAAAGTTGGTGTGTTCACCCCTAAACCTGAAGATATTGAGGAATTAAATTCAGGTGAAATTGGATTTATTATCACAGGAATTAAGTCTTTATCTGAAACTAAAGTTGGTGATACGATTTGTGATGCTAGCAATCCTATAGAAAAACCACTACCAGGTTTTAAACCAAGCAAACCTGTAGTTTTTTGTGGATTATTTCCGGTTGATAGTTCCGAGTATCAAAAGTTAAAAGACGGATTAGCAAAACTAAAATTGAATGATGCTAGCTTCTCCTTTGAGCCAGAGTCCTCAAGCGCATTAGGTCTTGGATTTAGATGTGGTTTTTTAGGTTTGCTTCACCTTGAAATTATTACAGAGCGATTAGAGAGAGAATTTGATGTTAACCTTATCACAACTACGCCTGGAGTTATTTATAAAGTTCATAAAATCAAAGGTGATATTATGGATCTGCAAAATCCATCTAACATGCCCGATCCATCTCAAATAACTAAGATTGAAGAGCCCTGGATAAAATCAACAATAATTACTCCTGACGAATATTTGGGTTCAATAATTAAAATTTGCCAAGATAAAAGAGGCATTCAAACTAATCTAAGTTACTCTGGTAAGAGAGCTGTTCTTTCTTATGATCTTCCACTTAATGAAGTTGTTTTTGATTTTAACGATAGACTGAAATCTGTTTCAAGTGGTTATGCTAGTTTTGATTATGAAATCTCTGGTTATAGAGAAGGAGACCTAGTCAAGCTTGGTATCTTAGTAAATACTGAACCAGTTGATGCTCTAGCTATGATAATCCATAAAGATTTTGCACAAAAAACTGGAAGACAGGTTTGTGAGAAATTAAAGGATTTAATTCCAAGACATAATTTTATGATTCCAGTTCAAGCAGCAATTGGCGGCAAAATCGTTGCGCGAGAGTCAATTAAAGGTTTTAAAAAAGATGTTTTAACAAAAATTCATGGTGGTGGCGCTACGGATAGAAAAAGAAAACTACTTGAAAAACAAAAAAAAGGAAAAGCAAGATCAAAACAATTTGGAAAAGTCGAAATTCCTCAAGAAGCATTTATTGGAGTTCTTAAAATTAACAAAGAAACATAATGAAAAGACTATTTATAATCTCAAATGAGAGCGTTTTTGAAAATGAGGGGAAATATTTTTGTGATAATTTAGACATGAAATCAACTCCTGAAGGGTTGAGCAAATATTATGAGATCAATCTTATTGCAAGAAAATCTAAAAAGGTGAGATCACATGAAATTAAAGTCAGAAATATAAAAACTTGCAATTCATTTTTGACTTTTTTATTTCAAATTTTAAGACTAGTTAAGGATAAAGACTCAAAATTTTTAATAATTTCTATCACTCCTTACACATTTTTAGCTTGTATTTTTTTACGTTTATTAAAAAAAAAACCAATAGTCTATTTAAGAAGTGATGGATACGAGGAGTACAAAGTAATTTTAGGATTTATTGGTCCGATTATATACCATTCAATGTTTTCTATAGTATCCAATATTTCACACTTAATAAGTTGCAAAGAATATATTTTAAAAGGAAAAAAAGGGAGTTTAGTTTACCCATCACAACTAAATGAAAGTTGGTTATCAAATATAAAAACTCCAAATTTTAAAAATATTAAACTGCTTTTTATTGGAAGAATTAGAAAAGAAAAAGGAATCTTTTCGCTTGTTAAATTAATAGAAAGTTTACAAAAAGTTTCTTTAACGATAGTAGGAGATGAAAAAAATTCAAAAGAAACAATAAATCAAAATAATGTTAATATCTATGAAATAGAAAATAAAACGCAAAATTTAATTAAGTATTATGACGATCATAATATATTCATTTTGCCATCTTTCACTGAGGGTCACCCGATGGCTCTTTTAGAAGCGCTAGCTAGAAGGAGACCAGTGATTATATTTGAGGAAATTAAACATGTAATAGGCGATAAAAAAGGAATTTTTGTTTCTAAAAGAAATTCAAATAGTTTACTTGAGACTATCAACTATATTCGGCAAAATATTCTAGAGATACAAGAAGGAATGAAAAAAAATCATTTACCAACTAATAAAGATTTTATTAAAGAAATGAGTGATTTGATTTTAAAATTCAATTAGGGAGAGGTGGCCGAGTGGTTGAAGGCGCACGCTTGGAAAGCGTGTAAACGGGAAACCGTTTCGAGGGTTCGAATCCCTCTCTCTCCGCCATAAAAAACATGATACACTACAACCACGAATCAAAAAGGAGGTTATTAATGAGTGGTTGGGAAATTTTAGCTGTAGTAGCAGTTATTTATTACTTAGCAAATAATATGTAGATAAATTCTACTACTAAAAATATACTTGTTTTAAGCAAACTTAAGTTAATTCTTTTTTGTCAAAAAATCTGAGTAATTTAAGAATTTTTTCTAAAGATAAATTAATAAGTTTGTAAAAAAAGCTATTATTAATTTTAAACGAAGCTTGATCAAAAGAAAGAATTCTGTTCTGATTTTTTTTCAATAAAGTCCTTAAATTTTTTAAAGTCTTTTTCTTACCAATAATTTAAGTGTATTTGTGTGTATTGAACACGGAATGGTAGCATCCATTAGAATTCGGTTTCAGAATACAACAAATCAAAAACGAATTTTTTAGGAATATTTTTCATATAAACTTTTTTATCTTTGATAAAAGAATATTTATTATTATTGTTAAAATAAGATTCATTTTTTTTGAGAAAAAAATCTCCACAAAATGTTACTTTAAAAGTATCGGTGATTAACTCAAAGAATTGAATTAAATTTTTGTTTAAAAAACTTCTATTTGAACAATAAATAATATTAAAAGTTTTTAAAATTTTTTTCTTGTAAGTGATATTTCCAACAATCAAACAATTTCTCTTTGAATTTTTTTTTTGAAACATAAACTTTATATATTTTTTGTTTGAATAGCTTAAAACCACTTTTTTTTCTGAGAGCTTGTTAAGTTTTTTTAAATTATTAATTATTTCAAATTTTGAGTTAAATTTTTTTCTAAAGAATTTTTTTACTAAGGTTAATCTATATTTCATAATAAGTTCTTTGAATCCAAGTCTAATAAATGTACTGCCAAGTCTAGGCAAAGAACTTAAGACAGTAATTAAGCAATTTTTTTTATCTATATAATCAAATAATAATTTTGAAGCTATTCTATGGTTGCGGTCTACTAACCATGAATGAATATTGCAAGTTAAATAATTATTATCAGAAAATTTTTTTTTTGAAAATATAGTTCCCACAAAACCAACAATTTTATTTCTATGAGTTAAAACGTAACAAATAGGATAATTATTATTAATAAAACTATTAAGTAGAAAAAAAACTTTTGAGTAACTTAAATATTTTTGATTTTTTAAATAACTAAGAGTAGATTTGTAAATTTTATCTTTGCGATAAACTTGTTTAACGTTGTATTTTTTTAACCAAGTTTGATTAGTTATATCTTTACCATGCATTAAGCTATTAAAGACTTTTTCTTTAGCAATGAAAGAATTTTTTTAACACTCTTAATTTCTGTAATATTCTTTATTTTACCGATTTTTCCATTCAATCTCTTATCCAATGCACTTATAATATCTAATTGAGCCAAAGAGTCCCAATTATCCATTTTTTCATAGTTGTCTATCTTTTCGATTTTTTGAGGACTCATTTTGAGAATTTTAGCTACAATTTTAATTATTTCTTCTTTTGAAGGTTTTTTTTTCATACGGATGCTAATATGCAATGTATATCTCAGATGAATATAAAATCAAACCATATTTAGTTTTGTAACTTATTAAACCTTTTTTCTTTAATCTCTCTAATAATTTTTTTTTTGAGTACATACTTTTAGGTAAAGGCCAATCTTTGGAGATTATAAGTTTTACATTTTTAAAGTATTTATTAGCAGTTTTAAGAATTTTCTGCTTATTAGAAAGTGTTACAATAGGAAAAATTAGTTTACCATTTTTTTTTAAATATTTTTTTGTTACTTTTAAAACATCATTAACCAGTTCAGTACCATCTTCACCACAATCACATGGAATGCCATTTTTATACCAAGGTGAAATTACCGCTACTTTTTTTGCTATTGCTGAAATTGACTCAATTATCAAATCAAATTTTTTTTCTTCCCAAGGGTTATACATACTACCAACTTTTGCGTAAATTTTAATTCTATTTTTTTTTGCATTTTTTTTACAAAGTTCTACTGCTTTTTTTGAAAGATCTGAAAAATAATAATTATTTTTAAATTTAATTTTTTTTGCAACACTTAGACCTACGTATCCAGTTCCACATCCTAAATCTAATATATCAGATTTTTTTTTAAGAATTTTTAAAGTACTATCAACTAGCAATTTAGTTGTTGCATTTGGTGTAAAAACTTTTTTTTCTTGTTTTATCATAATATTTTATTCCACTTTAATAGCGCTGAACCCCAAGACAAACCCACACCATAACCAGCCACAATTATGTTTTTATTAGCTCTTATCTTACCTTTAGTATGGGCATCTTTTAAAGCAATTGGTATTGAAGCTGAAATTGTATTTCCAACTTTTCCATAGTTTTCAAATGTTTTATTTTTATCTATCGATAACCTCCTATTTATATTGTCTAATATATATTTGCTTGCTTGATGAAAAATAAATTTATCAATATTTTTTTTTCTTATTTTAATTTTTTTTAATAATTTATTAACATTATTTGGGACTACATCCATTGCAAAAGTCAAAACTTTTGCACCATTCATAACTATCTCATTAGTTCCAGTGGGTAATTCTAAAGCATCTGCTCCAGATCCATCTGCACCTAATTCAAAAGGCCCAATATTATTTTTTTTATTTTTAGAAATTAAAATAGCTGATGCTGCATCTGAAAATATCGGCCTACATGCAGTGTTATTTTTACTTATATACTTTGTGTAAGTATCAGCGCAAATTATTAAGCCATTATTTGCTTGTTTGGATTCTATTAAGCTAGAAGCCATTCTTAAAGCGTAAATAAATCCTGAACAACCTAAATTAATATCAAAAGCGATAATATTTTTACTTAGATTTAGTTTGTCTTGGAGTATACAAGCAGTTGTAGGTATTCTATATGCCGATGTCTGAGTTACTAAAATCAAAAATTCTATCTTATTTTTTGGAAATTTTTTAAAAACTTTTTTTGCTGCTTTTATACTTATATCTATCACTGTCTCATTCTCACCTGAAATATATCTATTATTAATTCCAGTTTTTTCTTTAATTCTTTCTATGTTGACTTTAGGATTATTCTTTTTAAAAATTTTGTTATTTTCTATTTTCCTGGGAAGAAAGTACTCTATTGCTAATATCTTTGAACCATTCATTTATTTAAATGCTCTTAGTATTTTTAAAGATTTTTCCAAAGTAAATTTCGTTAGATTAGAAAATAAATTATTAGTCACTTTTTTTAATGCCAAATCAAAATTTATAATATATTTGTGATTTTTATTAATAAAAATTTCAAACTTTTCAAAATTCTCTTCATTCATATAATTTAAATGAACTTGAGTGCTTTGAATTCCAAAAGGTAGCATTATCTCTTTATAAAATAATTGGGGTATAAAATTAATATCAAATTCTTGGTATGGTAATAATCCATAACCATCAATAATATTGTCAATTCCATTCATTTTCAATGCTTTAAAAGTATTAAGGTCATAGGTATGATTGGGTGCAAAAAAAGATCTCACTCTTATTCCTTTTTCTTTAAAGATATTTAAACCTTTACTTATTTTATTATTTTGTGCTTCCAGAGAATGTCCATAAAATTCTGATCTTCCCCCATATCCAAAAAAATCTTTTTTGTTTGTCTCAGTATCATAAACATGGTTATACCCGTGCATTGAAATTTCCCATCCACTCTCCTGCCAGTTTTTTACAATAGTCCAGAAATTTTTTCTTTGGGGAAATACTTTAAATTCTTTATCTTCATTATTAGGTATTACCCCTAATAATGGTTTAATATTATATTTATTAAATAGGTTTTGACATTTGTCCATTAATGTCCAATTCATATGATCTGTAACGTCGTCAAGTCTAACAATCAGACCAGTGTTTTTTTCAATTTGACTACTTTTCATCATAGGTAACTCTTATAATTTTAGCTTTTTATATCTACCGTTATCAACATACAACCAAAAAGATACTTAAGATTTTTAAACGAATCAATTATTCTTATAAACAAGAGGTAGTGGAGGGAGACTGAAACTGCCTCTTGCCTTTAAAACCTTTTAATTCCCAACACTTTTAAATTTGCAGTTTTTCTTATTTTACTTATTGTCTGGTCAATTCCCATGACAACTGTTTTTTTCATTGGACCATAAGCATGAATAAGTTTTGTTTTTGAGATAGCTATAGCAACATGCCCCTTCCAAAAAATCATGTCATTTTTTTTGATTTTCTTCAAATTAATATTTTTTTTGAAATATTTTATTTGATCTTTGGCGTCTCTTGGACAGAATTTATTATTAAAGTTTAAAAAAACTTGTAAAAGAGCAGAGCAGTCTATTCCTTTAAAAGATTTACCACCCCAACTATATTTAACATTTTTAAAGATAGTAACTTTTCTAAAGGGATTTTTTTCTTGATATAGAAAATGTTTTGCATTATTTTTTTTTATCCAACCTTTGGAAAATTTTAAGAAATTTGCTTTTTTATCTATAGCCTTGATTTTTGAGCCAAATGTTATCTCGCCAGTTTTTTTTTTATTATTTGCAAATTTGTAAACTTGAGCTTTTAAAACATTTATTTTATGCGTTGGTTTCAAAAAGTTTGAAAAATTTCTATTTTTTATATAACCATTATAACCATCCTCTTTAATCTTTATTTTTAACCATTTTTGAGTTTTTTTTGATATTGAAAAACTATCTCCGTAAATCATCTGAGTTACAATTTCAGATTTTGTTGATGGTTTTTTGTGAATATTTATTACTGAGAAATTATTAGTAAAATATCTAGTCATTTAATTTAAGCTTATCTTTAATCATGTAAAGAAATACAAGAGACGGAATTACCATCACTGCCGTAATTATAAAAAAAATTCCCCAATCTCCATTTAACCAATCAACCAAAGCCCCAGACGATGCCGCTAAAGTAGTTCTTCCAGCAGTTCCAATTGAAGCAAGTAAAGCATACTGTGTAGCCGTGTAAGTTCTATCGACAAGCATGGAAATAAAAGCAACAAATGCTACTGTTGCAAAAGCTGCCGCCATATCATCAAATATTACAGCAACAGCAAACAATAATTCAGATTTTCCTGACCAAGCCAACAAAGAAAACAATAGATTTGTCGAAGCCATTAATATTCCAGATACAAACATTGCTTTAATTACTCCAGAACGAATTGCAAATATTCCACCTAGTAAAGTAAAAATAACAGTTGTGACCCAACCAAGTCCTTTAGAATAAAGCGCAATATCTGACTTGGTAAATCCTATTTCTTTATAAAAGATAACCGACATCCTACCTAGGAAAGCTTCTCCAATTTTGAAAAGAAAGACAAAACCCAAAATCGCTATCGCAATGTTAAAACCATTTTTTTTAAAAAAACTGATTACAGGACCAATTACTGTTCCTGTTAACCATGCAATTACTTTTGTCATTACGTTGGAAGATCCTAACCTATCTTCAATCATTTTATCTGTTTGTTTTTGGCTCCGCGCTCTATTAGTAGGTTGTGGCTCATTCACAAAAAGTAAACCAATGTTGCAAGCGATAATAATTATACCTAAAACCAAAAAAGTTATTTGCCAGTAGTTTTCAAAACCTGCTTGTTGAAAAAACTCAGCAGCGTTAAGAGCTACAACGCCTCCTAATTTATAGCCTGTCCACCAACCAACAACTGCTATTGCTGCACCAGCTTGCATTGATTTACCTTCGTGCTCACCAATTTGCTCGATTCTCAAAGCATCAACAGTAATATCTTGTGTTGCAGATGCGATTGCAATTATTAGACCTATACTTATTACTAGAGTTAAATTTGCGGTCGGATTTGTGAAACTCCAGCAAAAAAGACAGATTAAAATTAAAGTTTGCATGGTTATGATCCACCCGCGTCTATGACCTACTTTTTCTGTTAACCAAGGAATTCTTATTCTGTCTATAATTGGTGCCCAGAGATAATTAAAAGCATATACTGCAAAAATTAAACCTGCCCAACCTATAGTGCTTCTACTTAAACCATCTTCTTTTAACCAAAGACTTAAGCTGCTGCCAATTAAAACCCACGGGAAACCACTTATTGCGCCTAGAAGAAGAATTCTTAACATCCTTTTATCAAAGTAAACTGAAAAAGATTTAGACAGAGTTTGTTTTTTATAAATTTCCATAAATAATTTTTAATCTTTCCAAAAAGAAGGAAAAAACAAAACTAACACGGCAAATAGTTCTAGTCTACCCAGTAACATCCCAAATGATAAAAGCCATTTTGAAATATCTGAGACCTCTTTAAAATTACCGTTAGGACCAATCATTTCACCAAGTCCAGGGCCTACATTTGAAATAGAGGTAGCCGCACCAGAAATAGCAGATAAAAAGTCTAAACCGGTTATTGATAGAAGAATTGCTAATAACAAAAATAGAAAAAGATAAGAAAAAATAAATATAATAATTGAATGAATGAAATTATTAGATATTTTTTGATTATTGTATTTTATTACTGAAATACTATTTGGATAAAATAATTTTTTAATTTGATTACCTATAAATATGTACAATAACTGAAATCTAAATATTTTAATTCCACAAGTTGTTGAGCCAGCACAACCTCCAACAAACATTAAAAAAAGAAAAAAAATTAATGGAAATTCTCCCCATAAACCAAAATCGTCTGTGACATAACCTGTGCCTGATAAAATTGAGACTACATTAAAAGAAGAAATTCTCAACTTGTCTATCAAAGAAATTTCATTATTACTAAAAAATAAGTATAAAAACATTGCAAGTATTGAGAGAACAATCAAATAAACAAACCCTCGAATTTGAACATCACTAAAAAAAATTTTTCTGTTACCCTTAATAAACTTAAGATAGGAAATAAAAGGTATGCTTCCTAAAATTATAAAAACAGTTGCAATAATCTCTATATTTGAACTTTTAAAATACTCTATGGAGTTATTATGTGTCGAAAATCCACCAGTAGCGATCGTTGTCATTGAGTGAGCAATACTGTCAAAAACAGACATGTCAAACATCCAATATAAAGTAGCGCATGAAAAAGTTAAAAGTAAGTAAGTTAGGATAATTATTGAAGCAACCTCAACAGTTCTTGGTAAAATTTTTTCAGTGCTATCTGACCCCTCCATTTTAAACAATTGCATTCCACCAACTTTTAATAGCGGCAATACTGTAATTGCCATTACAATTATACCTATGCCACCAAGCCATTGCATAATTGCTCTCCAAATTAAAATACTTTTTGGACTATTATCTAAATCATTAATAACAGTTGATCCAGTTGTAGTGATCCCAGACATGCTTTCAAAAAAAGCCTCACTAAAAGATAATTCAAGAACGGATAGATGAAACGGAAGACTTCCAAAAAGAGCAGCTGCAATCCAAGCGAGAGATGAAAATAAAAAAGTCTGTTGAAGATTTAATTTATAATCCTGATCTAAATTTGCCAGAATAAATAATACGCCTATAAAAATCGTTACAAAAGCTGATGATAAAAAACTGTGACTATTTTCATCATAGATCATTTGAACAATGTACGGAATCAACATAAATGCTCCTAGAATTACTAAAAGCACACCAATTATAAAAAAGATTGTTTTGTTTATGGCCATATAGAAATGAGACTATTTAAATAGTTATAAAATTCAACTTATTATCTTGTATTTATATCTGTATTTTATATATAAAAGTTAATAAACCACTGTTATGCTTGATAAGGACTTAATTCAATCAACTTCTTCATGGCCTTTTGTTGAAATTAGAAAGCTTCTAAAAGAAAGAAAAAATTTAATACAATCAAAAAAAAAGGTGGTGTTTCAAACTGGTTATGGTCCAAGTGGATTACCCCACATAGGTACCTTCGGAGAAGTTGCTAGAACAACTATGATGATTAATGCTCTGAATCATGTTGAAAAAATTGATAGTGACTTAATTACATTCTCTGATGATATGGACGGTCTTAGAAAGGTTCCTGAAAACATCGATAATAAAGAGGTATTAAAAGTCAATTTGGGCAAGCCACTTACAAGTATTCCTGATCCATTTGGGAAATACAAAAGCTACGGTGAACACAACAATGAAAAATTAAAAGAATTTCTTAAAAAATTTAACTTTAAATTTAATTTCATAAGCTCAACTGAAACTTACAAGAAAGGTTACTTTAATAGTTCAATTTTAAGAGTGCTTGAAAAGTATGATGAAATTATGAATATAATTTTACCTACTCTTGGAACTGAAAGAAAAAAAACTTATTGTCCTTTTCTCCCAATATGTCCCGATACTGGAAAAGTTTTAGAAATCCCTATGACTGAAATAAACAAACAAAAAGGTACAGTAGTATTTGATAATGATGGAAAAAAACTAGAAACAAAAATTACTGATGGAAAATGTAAACTTCAGTGGAAAGTGGACTGGGCAATGAGATGGTTTGCTTTTGATGTAGATTTTGAAATGTACGGAAAGGATTTAACTGAAAGTGCAATTCTATCTAATAAAATTTGTAAAGTACTAGGAAAAACACCTCCTAATGGATTTGCTTATGAACTTTTTTTGGATGAAAAAGGTGAAAAGATCTCAAAATCAAAAGGTAACGGAATTTCTATAGATGAGTGGTTAAGGTATGCTTCTCCTGAAAGCTTAGCTTTATATATGTATCCAAATCCCAAGAGGGCTAAAAAATTATATTCCGAAGTTGTTCCAAAAACTGTTGATGAGTACCTCTCGTTAATTGAAAAATATCAAAATCAAAACAAGAGTGAACAATTGTTAAATCCTGTTTGGCATGTTCATAATGGCAAACCGCCTAAAGAAAAAATTGTTATGCCATTTTCAATGCTTTTGAACTTAGTTGGATCAAGTAATGCAAAATCAAAAGATATTCTTTGGAAATTTATTCAAAGATTTCATGAGAATATAAAATCTAAGGATCACCCCATTCTCGATGATCTCACAAAATATGCAATTAATTATTTTAATGACAAAGTACAACCAAATAAAAAATTTAAAAATCCTAATACTGAAGAGAAAGAAGCACTAAAAAAATTAGTAGAAAAATTAAAATCAATTTCACAAAACTTGGAACCTGAAGATATACAAACAATCGTTTATTCGGTAGGCAAAGAGCAAGGATATAGTAAAAATTTAAGAGATTGGTTTAAGCTAATTTACGAAGTTTTATTTGGTGAAAAAGATGGTCCGAGAATGGGATTCTTTATAAGTTTTTTTGGTTTAAAAGAAACAATAAAATTAATAGATGATAAAATTAAATAAATAAAATGTTCCCTTTTTTAAAACCTATCATTTTTGGTTTAGATCCAGAAGTAGCACATGATTTAGCAATTAAATCATTGAAGCTTAATATTATTCCTGAGCATTTTTTTAAAGTTGAAAATGAAAATATATTAGAAACAAATATGTTTGATAAAAAATTAAAAAATCCAATAGGTATGGCTGCTGGTTTTGATAAAAGTGCTGAAGTTTATAACTCACTATATAAAATTGGTTTTGGTTTTGTTGAGGTCGGTACAATTACACCAAAAAGACAATTTGGAAATCCAAAGCCAAGAATATTTAGATTAGAAAAAGAACAAGCTTTGATTAATAGACTTGGTTTTAATAATGATGGTCTAGAAAAAATTTCAAAAAGAATTTCAAAAAATAAACCTAATGGAATTTTAGGAGCAAACATTGGTCCAAATAAAGACACTAAAAATAAAATTAACGACTTTATTATTTGTTTGTCAGAGCTTCATAGTCAAGCAGACTATATAACTATAAATATTTCATCTCCTAACACAGAAGGTTTAAGAGATTTCCATGAAAAGAAATCATTGTCTGAGTTATTAGAACAACTCAACAATCTAAAGTTAAAAAAAAAAATTAACAAACCATTATTTATAAAGATTTCACCTGACATCGAGGATCAAGACATTAATCAAATAAATGAAATAGTTCTTAAACATAACATTAGCGGAATAATTATATCAAATACAACTGATAGAAATAGAGTAGACCTATATGATAATAGCAAGAATGAAGAGGGCGGACTTTCAGGCTTACCTTTAAGAAATTTGTCAACAAATTTGATAAAAAAATTTTATAGAGAAACCAAGGGGAAAATTAAAATTATTGGAGTCGGGGGTGTAGACTCCGGTCAAAGTGCTTTCGAAAAAATCATATCTGGAGCAAATGTTGTTCAACTTTATACTGGAATGATTTACAAAGGGCCAGGAATTGTAAAAGAAATTAAAAAAGAACTAATTGAAATTTTAGAAAAAGAGAAAATTAAAAATATAACAGCTGCTATTGGAATTAACTCATAGTTTTTCCGCTTTTTAATCTCTTGACCAATAACAATTCAGGAACTATATAATTGCAGAAATTTATATTATGTCTAAAAGATGCGAACTTACCGGAAAATCACCTTTGAAAGGTCATAATGTTAGTCACTCTAACAACAAGACTAAAAGAAAGTTTCTTCCAAACCTTAAAAAGGTAAGTTTTAAAAGTGATATTTTAAAAAAAAATATAAGATTAAACGTTACAAATTCTGCCTTGCGAACTGTCGATTTCAAAGGAGGACTGGACAAATTTCTTAAAAAAGCCAAAAATAAAAACCTTTCTAAAAAAGCAAAAAAAATTAAAATTTCAATAATTGCTAGAGCATAATAGTATTAATTTATGAAAATTAATAAGTTATTTTTAATACTTTCATTTTCAATGGGTTTGGTCGTTATAGCATCTAATTACCTTGTTCAATTTCCTTTCAGACATTATGGACTTGATAAAATACTTACTTACGGTGCTTTTAGTTATCCAATAACTTTTTTGATTACAGATCTGGCTAATAGAGCCTTTGGAAAAACAACTGCAAGAAAAATTGTTTATTTGGGTTTTATATTAGGTGTTTTATTAACATTATTTATTTCAACAAACTTTAATGATCTGATTTCAATTAGAATAGCAATAGGATCTGGATTTGCTTTTTTTATAGCTCAAAATTTAGATGTTTCAATATTTGATAAGTTAAGAAATAATCGTTTATGGTATGTCGCTCCTTTTGTCTCCTCGGCAGCAGGATCGATTGTTGATACTTTTTTATTTTTTTCAATTTCATTTTATAAAACCGGTATAAATTGGATACCTCTAGCTTTTGGTGATTTATGTGTAAAATTTATAATAGCTTTAATGATGTTAATACCATTTAGGCTATTACTTGCAAAAATAACAGATGCTTCTAAATACAGAATTAAAACAGGCTTTAATAAAATTTAATGAATAGTTTTATTTTTTTTTACAAATAGATCAGTTAATTGATTAATCATAACATCTCCTAAATCTTGAACATCTGTAATTTTAACTGCTCTCTCGTAATATCTAGTTACGTCATGACCTATACCGATAGCAAGTAATTCAATATTTGAATTTTTCTCAATCCATTTAACAACATTTTTTAGATTTGTTTCCAGGTAATCACTTGAGTTAGAAGATAAAGTGGAGTCATCTACTGGCGCACCATCTGAAATAACCATTAGTATTTTTCTCTCTTCTTTTCTTTTCAACATCTTATTATATGCCCACCTTAAAGCTTCTCCATCGATATTTTCTTTAAGAAGTCCTTCTTTTAACATTAGACCCATATTTTTTTTTGCTTGTCTCCAGGGTGCGTCAGCAGACTTATAAATTATATGTCTTAAATCATTTAATCGCCCAGGAAAAACTGGTTTGTCATTGTTCATCCATTTTTCTCTACTTGATCCACCTTTCCAATGTTTTGTTGTAAAGCCCAAAACCTCAACTTTTACTGAACATCTTTCTAAAGTTCTAGATAAAATGTCTGCACAAATAGCTGCAACAGATATAGGCTTGCCTCTCATTGAGCCAGAATTATCAATCAGAATCGTTACTAAGGTATCCTTAAAATCAATATCTTTTTCTTTTTTAAAAGAGAGTGAGTTGAAGGGATCAATTATTACTCTTGTGAGCTTAGAAGTATCAAGAATTCCTTCCTCTAAATCAAATTCCCAAGATCTATTTTGCTTTGCTAATAGTTTTCTTTGTAATTTATTTGCCAGTTTAGATATAAAACTTTTGAGTTGTAAAAGTTGTTGATCTAAATTTTGTCTAAGTCTTATTAACTCATCATCAGACTCTAATTCTTCTGCTTGGATGATTTCATCATACTCATCTGTATAAATTTTGTACTTTTTGTCACCAAAATTGCTGATAGTCCTTTTTTTTTTATTTTGACTATCAAAAAATTTGTCTATTTCTAATACGTCTGAGTCTTCATCATTATCTTCCGCTAAGTCATCCGCAACTTCGGCGCTTGTTTCTATCGCCATTTCATTATTCTGTTCTTGGTTTTCTTGGGTTATTCGATCATTATCCTCTGTCTGGCTACTTCTAGAGTCTTCTTCATTTTTACTCTCTTTGCTTTGGTCATCATTAGTATCTTCCTCAATTTTCATTTCAGATATTAACTCTGACATCATTGAATTGAATTTTAACTGATCTTCAACTAAACTATTAAGAGGTTTAAGACTTTTCTTTAATTTTTCATCAAATTCTTTTTTAAAAGATTTATAATTTTTATTATTTTTATGATTAAAAATATTTGACCTTAAATAATTTTCAAATGCCTCAACAAATTTGTTTTCATTTTTTTCAAAATCAGTTTTTTCTAATTTTTCATTATAGAATTTATCGATATTATTTTTGATTCCTTTAAACTCTATAGATCCTAACTTTTCGTATCTAATTTTTTCTGCAATATAATATAATTTTTTTGAAATATTTCCTTTTGGTTCATAAGTTTTAAGAATTTTTTCGTTACTGTGCCTTACTTTAAGAGCTTCTGAGTCAGCTAAAGCTCTAGCTTTTGTATAGTTGATCTTTTCATTGATATTTTCTAAATCAGGAAGTTTAATTATTTTTTTATTTGTTTTTAGTTTTTCATTACCAAAAACAACTTCAATATCTTTTACATTTGAGACTGATTTTGTTGTAGATGCAATAGCTGTTTTAAAATTTTGAATTAACTCGTCTTTTTTATACATTTTACGAAATAGTTACGTTTATCGAAGACTCTGGTAAATCTTCACCAAAACATCTTTGATAATATTCTGATATAATTTTTTTTTCTATTTCATCGCATTTATTTAAAAAAGTAACTCTAAAAGCGTATCCGGTATCATTAAATATTTTAGTATTTTCAGCCCAATGAAGAACAGTTCGTGGGCTCATTACAGTGGATATATCGCCATTAATAAAACCTTTTCTAGTCATATCAGCAACTTTGATCATATTTGAAACTTTTTCTTTTCCTTCTTTATTATTAAAATTTTTATTTTTGGCTAAAATTATTTCTAATTCTTTTTCATATGGAAGATAATTTAAAGTAGAAACTATATTCCATCTATCCATTTGTCCCTGATTGATTTGTTGAGTTCCGTGGTAGAGTCCACTTGTGTCGCCTAGTCCAATAGTATTTGTAGTAGCAAACATTCTAAAATAATCGTGTTGATGTAGAACTTTATTTTTATCTAATAAAGTAAAATTACCGTCGCTTTCAAGAACTCTCTGAATTACAAACATTACATCTGGCCTACCAGCATCATACTCATCAAATACTAAAGCTACTGGATTTTGTATAGACCAAGGCAGTATTCCCTCTTTAAACTCAGTTATTTGTTTTCCATCTTTTAATACAATTGCATCTTTTCCAATCAGATCTATTCTGCTGATATGACTATCAAGATTCACTCTTACGCATGGCCAATTTAATCTTGCTGCTACTTGTTCAATGTGAGTTGACTTTCCTGTACCGTGATATCCTTGAATTAAAACTCTCTTATTAAAAGCAAATCCCGATAGGATTGCCAATGTAGTATCTCTATCAAATTTATAATCTTGATCAATTTTTGGAACATACTCATTTTTTTTCCCAAACCCCTCTATTTCCATCTCTGTATCAATTCCAAAAGTTTGTTTTACAGAAATTTTGATATCAGGCTTCTGCTCTGAAAAAGAATTTTGTTTCATTTTTTCCCCATTGTCATTTTTAATTGGCTATAAGCTAAAGTAATTTTTTTAAGCTTATCTTCAAATTTTTTATTACCCTGATTTTTATCAGGATGATATTTCTTTACAAGGATTTTAAATTTTTTTTGTATTTCTTCCCATTTAGCCTCATATTTTAACTCCATAATATCGAGAGCATCTTTATCATTATTAGTTAGTCTAGTTTTTTTAAATTTTTCAAAGTTGGAGGATTTAAAAATATTTAATTTGTCCTCCAGTGCATTATTCCATAATAGGTTAAAAAAATTTTCTGAGGACCCAAAACTTTTTGTTGATTTATGCCAAGTTAAATCAGATTTAATAAAATACTCCACTTCCTCATTGCTCATATTTTGAAAGTAATTCCATTTTTTATTAAAAATTTTAATATGCTCCAGACATAACATTCTTGTTTTTTTGCTATTATCTCTTTCTACTGGAGCTTTATAACTGCCTATTTTTTTGCATTTTTCCCAATCACAAATTATTTTCATATCAATTTAAGATTTATATAGTAAAATTTTATTTTATGAAGGAATTTATTGAACTTATTGAGGAAAAAATCAAAAGTAATTTAGAAGTTGAAAAAATTAAAATTGTAGACAACTCTCATCTTCATCGAGGACATAAGTTTTTTAAAGAAAATAAATTTCACTTAAAATTAGAAATAAAGTCAAATCAACTAAACACCTTGAGTAAATTAGAGGCACAGAGAAAAATTATGGGAATTTTAAAAGAAGATTTAAAAAATAAAATACATGCTTTAGAAATTAAGATTATTTAATTTTTTATTATTTTTTCTAAGTTCACTAAGAGCCAATTTATATTGACCAGGCCTTGTAGTTTTACCTATTTTTTTTAAAAGAATTAAGTTAATTTTACTATCATCATTTTTTTTATCTTGTATCATGAATTTGGTTATAGAATTAAATTCTTTCTTTTTAAGGAAGCTTTTTAACTTGTAATCTAAATTATTTTTTTTGTAAATTTTTATTAATTCTAATAAAGTTGCCTTACTACACACCTTCTTAATAAAAGATAATTTTGCTGCCATCATCATACCGATAAGAACTGCTTCACCATGATTAATTTTTTTCGAATAACTATATCTTGCCTCAATCGCATGTGCAAAAGTGTGGCCATAATTTAAAGTCATTCTTATGTTCTTATCTCTCACATCTTTGTTAGCAAAACTTAATTTTATTTTATTGCTTTTAGTGATTGCGTAAGCCAAACATTTAACATCTTTATTTTTTAAAATTTTATGGGAATTTTTTTGAAGCCAATTAAAAAAATTTTTATCAGAAATTATAGCATGTTTTAGAATTTCTGCGTAACCGTTAGTCACTTGTCTTTTTGGAAGACTATTTAAAAATGATAAATCACAAATAACTAAATTGGGTTGATAGTAAGACCCTATTAAGTTTTTACCGTGTTTAGAGTTCACCCCAGTCTTTCCTCCAACTGCTGAGTCTACTTGTGCTAGTAAAGTTGTTGGAATATTTATAAAGTTAACTCCTCTCTTTAATATACTGGCAACAAAGCCACAAAAATCTCCAACTATACCTCCGCCTACAGCAATTAAAAAATCATTTCTATTGAAGTTTAACCTTATACATTTTTCAAGAAGATTATTTACGTTTGAAAAAGATTTCAAATTTTCGCTTACTGAATATTCAAAGAAAAAAACTTTATAATTTTTTAAAAGTTTTTTGATTTTATTTTTGTATTTTTTTGGAATTTTTTTGTCTAACACAACACCAATTTTATTCGATTTTGTATTTATTAATTTTATCTCTCTTGGCAATAAACGTATTGAGTTATATCCAACAAACAAAGAGTAATTTAAATTTTTATTTAAAACAGTAATTTTAGTTTTTTTCATAAAGTTTTATAATTTCATTTGTTATCTCAGATTTTTCCTTATTATTGCAATCAACTTTAAAATTCGCAGTCTCGTAGATTTTTCCTCTTTTTTCATGAAGAATGTTTAAAGAGTCCTCTAAATTTTGACCGTCTAAAAGTGGTCTCTTGCTTGTATCGGATAATCTTTTTATTAAATTTTTTACGCCCATAAACATCCAAAAACTAACACAAGATTTTAAAATTTCATTTCTTATATCTGTATTAATGAATGCTCCTCCACCTAAGGCTATTACAGAATTGGTACTATTTAAAATTTTGAGTATAGTTTTTTTTTCTATTTTTCTGAAATGTTGTTCACCTTTTTTTTCAAATATATTTTTTACGGTCATTTTTTCTTCATTTTCGATCATTGAGTCAGTATCAAAAAATTTCATATTTAACTTTTTTGACAAAGATTTACCTATGGTTGATTTACCAACACCCATCATACCAGTTAAAACAAGGTTTTTTTTCAATCAAATTCCTAACTAAATAATTGATTTATCACAAATTTGTCTTATTTATTAAGTTTAAATATATTTAAAACTATGCAAATGCAATACAAATTCACAAGTCGACAAAGTCTCAAACAAACTTTAATGAGAAAACTTATCAAATTCTTATTAGTTGTTATTTTATTTGTTGCTGCAGTTTTTGTGTTAGATAAGTTTGATTTTCCTTCTCCTGAAAAAAAAATTAATAAAGAAATCACAGATGAGATTATTAAACTTAAATAGTATTTTATATCTATTTTTTTTTTTAATCTTGTTTGTATCAAAATCTTCATCAGAAGAAGAGTCAGTTGATATTTGGGAAAAAAAAGAAATAACCAATGAAACTTCATCAGAAGCAGTAGAGGTAGATAATCAGGAAAAAAAAATTAAAATTAACTTTCAAAACGAAGAGTCTCTCGAAGCTAATATAAAAATTTCTGAAAATAAAGATATCTCGCAACCAGATATTCCGCTTTATGGAATATACGATCCTGAAGAGAACGATTTAAATTTGTACATGTGGAAAAATACTGACGGCAATGAGATTAAAAATATCTTTAAAAGAATAAATAAGATTAAACTATCAAAGTCCTCAGAAGAAATTTTTTTGAACACTATAATGACTTACTCATATTTACCTCAAAAAAATCTTTCCGATAAAGAATTTCTCAAACTCAAGTTAGATTGGCTTATAGAGAATAACAAGGATAATATTTTAGAGGAGTTTTTGAACAGCAATCAAGATTTCCATAACAGATCTAAGGTTATTCAATATTTAGTAGATAAAAATATAGCTAAAGCAAATTTAAATGAGGGATGTAAAAAATCAGAATTTATTAATAAAGAAATTAAAGATTCGTATCTCGAGAAATTTAAAATCTATTGTTTGATATTTAATGATAAAAAAAATGAAGCTCAGCTTATTTTTGATTTGTTGAAAGAACAAAAATTATCTGACAGTTTTTTTAACACAAAAATAAATTTTTTACTTGGCATATCGGAAAAAGCAGACAAAAAAGTCAAAGATGATAATTTATTAAACTTTTATCTATCTTCTATAACCGTTCCTGGTTTTAAATATGAGCCAAACGAAAAAACTAATAAATATATCTGGGAGTATCTTAACGCAGCAAATTTAGTGACTATAGAAGATTTTGAGGATAGAGATAAAATTAAAACTTTAGAATTAGCTGCCAATAATAACAAATTTGATAAAGACAAACTTTTTGAAATTTATAAAAAAATATCATTTGATGTGAACAGTTTGATAAATGCTCAAGGATTGTATCAATCTCTTGATGAAGTTGATGCTAGGGCTTTAATTTTTCAAAAATATTTATTATCCGACAATCCAGAGAACAGAATTAAACTTTTATTATTACTCAAAGATATTTCTAAAAGAGCTAATTTATCAAATATTTTTAAAGAATTTATTAGTGACAATTTAAAGGAGATAGCAGAAGAGGAGAAGGAAGATATAGTCAAAGAATATGAAGCTGTATTTAAAAGAAATATAATTACTGAACAGAGTAAACTTGGCAAAGTAAAATTTGATGATAAAATTCTTCATAGGTCGAGAGTAATAAGATTTTATACAGATATAAACACTCCAGTACAAAAAACCCAGAAAGATCTAAATAATGTTTACAAAAAAATAAGAAAAAATAAAAAATACTTTTTTTCAGCTAAGGACCTAGCGTTAGTCGAGTCCTTAAAGATTGATGGTTTTTCTATACCAGAGGAGATTAAAACTAATGAAATAGCTAAGCAATATTCGGTTCCTAAAAACTTATTGGATTTAGCCGAAAATGACGAAACAGGTCTTTTGGCTTTAAAGTTTGTTGAGATTATAGGTGAAGACGAAATAAGTATACTTGATCCTGAAACTATATATTTTATTACCAATATACTTAACAAAGCAAAATTAATAAAATTTAGAAATCAAGTAATAACTTCTGCACTACCTTTAAGGTCTTAATTATATTATAAATTTAAAATGACAACGAGAAAAATTCTTATAGAGCCAGATCCTATTTTAAGAAAAAAAAGTTCTCCTTTAGAAAAGGTCGATGACCAAACCAGAAAACTAATGAAAGACATGCTTGAAACCATGTATAAAGCTCCTGGTATCGGCCTTGCTGCAACACAGATAGGAATTTTAAAAAGAATTATAGTTATTGATATCTCAAAAAATGAAGAAAAAAAAACCCCGTTATTTCTTGTTAATCCTGAAATAATATTCAGATCAAAAAATACATCAGTATATGAAGAAGGCTGCTTGTCCTTACCAGGTCAATTTGCAGAAATTGAAAGACCAGCCGAATGTCATTTAAAATATATAAATTTTGATGGGAAAACAAAAGAACTTAAAGCTGATGGTCTTTTATCAACGTGCATTCAACACGAAGTCGATCACTTAAATGGCATCTTGTTTATTGATTATTTGTCAAAACTAAAAAAAAATATGATAATTAAAAAACTTTTAAAACAAAAAAAATCTTCTCAAAGAATTGTAGTTTAAATTTACTTATGTCATTCAATCTTATTTTTATGGGAACACCCGAATTTGGCAGAGAGTTTTTGGAGTATATTCATTCAAATGTTGAGTTTAATATTCAAGCGGTTTACACACAAGCACCAAAGAAATCCAACCGAGGTCAAAAAGTAAATTTATCTCCAGTTCATAAATATGCTAAAGAAAAAAATTTAAATGTTTTTTTCCCATCTAAATTTACAAAATCCGAAATTGATTATATTAAAAGAATGAAACCAGATGTAATTTTAGTAGTAGCTTATGGTTTAATTTTACCTGAGGAAGTCTTAATGATTCCTTCATGCGGTTCTGTAAACGTTCACGCATCATTGCTGCCAAGATGGAGAGGAGCTGCTCCTATTCATAGAGCTATAATAAACGGTGATGAAAAGACAGGCATTTCTATTATGAGAATGGAGAAGGGCTTAGACGAAGGTCCAACCTATTTACAAACTGCTATTCCAATAGGAGAAAACGACACGTATGGAGATGTATATAATACTTTAGTGGAAGCGGGGAAGAAGACTTTAAATGACTATTTCTTTCCTTCAAGTCACAGCATTCATTATCCGTCTCGACAGAATCCAGAAGGAGCCACATATGCTGATAAGATAAAAAAAAATGAAATGGAAATCGATTTTAATGATACAGCTTACAAAGCCCACAAAAAAATATGTGCATTTTCACCTAAACCAGGCGCTTGGTTTGAAGTAGAATCAATCAAGTATAAGATTTTCGATACAAAAGTTCTCTTACGAAACGACACGAAAAATTTCTTGGACTCAGAAAAATTAATTTTACCCTTTAAAGAGAATTTTCTGATGGTAAACAAAATTCAAAAAGAAGGTAAAAATCTCATGAAAATTGAGGAGTTTAGAAGAGGATATTCAAAAGATTTCGAAACAATTAAAAAAAATTTTATTTAAACTTAATATAAGTGAATAGATATAAAATCAAAATTGAGTATGATGGAACACCATTTGTGGGGTGGCAGTTTCAAAAAAATGGTATTTCTGTTCAGAAAGTTTTACAAGACGCAATATTTCTTTTTTCTCAAGAAAAAACTATCATTAATGGAGCCGGCAGGACTGACTCCGGAGTTCATGCTGAAGAGCAAATTGCTCATTTTGATTTAAAAAAAAAAATTGAAAAAAAAAAATTTATCAAAGGAATTAATAAATATATTGGCAGCCATCCAGTATCGGTCTTAGAAGTAAAAAAAGTAAGTAGAAAGTTTCACTCAAGATATGATGCGAAACAAAGAAAATACAGATACATTATTGTAAATAGATCCTCTCGTTTGTCTCTTCTTAAAAATAAAGCCTGGCATATAAGTAAGAACTTGAATATCTCAAAAATGAAAAAAGGATCAAGTATGCTACTTGGGACACATGATTTTTCAACATTTAGATCTTCGTCATGTTCAGCTAATTCGCCAATTAAAACTCTAAAAAAAGCTAAAATAAAAAAAAGAGATGATAAAATAACTATAGATTTTATTTCTAAATCTTTTTTACAACAACAAGTAAGATCTATGGTCGGATGTTTAAAATATTTGGGGGAAGGTAAATGGTCTTTAAAGAAATTTAAAAAAGTTTTTTTATCAAAAACAAGATCGAATTGTGCACCACCTGCTCCAGCACAAGGTTTATATTTGTCTAAAATCAAATATTAATATTTAAGTAATGCGTTAATATGCTCATTTGCACTTTCAGCCAAAGCTTCTAAATCGTATCCACCTTCGAGTATTGAAACAACTTTACCGTTACAAAATTTATTTACAGTTTCAAGAGTCCTTCTAGTAATTTCATAAAAGTCTTTAGATTTTAAGTTAAAGTTTGCAAGTGGATCGTTTATATGAGCATCAAATCCAGCTGAGAAAAGAACAAACTCTGGTTTAAACTCTCCAATTTTTTTTAATAAATGATTATATGCATCAAAGTACTCGTTTGAATTAGTTCCACTAGGCAAAGGGATGTTAAAAATATTATTATATTTTCCCTTCTCATGACTTGCACCAGTACCTGGATAAAATGGATATTGATGAGTTGATAAATACAGAACTTTCTCATTATCATAAAAAATATTTTGTGTTCCATTTCCATGATGAACATCAAAATCTATTATAGCGATTTTATTTAGTTTGTATTTTTCTATAAGATAGTGGGCTCCTACTGCTACATTGTTATATATACAAAACCCCATGGCCTTATCTTTTTCCGCATGATGTCCCGGAGGTCTAACTGGACAGAAAACATTTTTAAATTCTTTACTCTGTACGCTGTCAATAGCAGTTATTATTGATGCAACCGCATCTGACGAAGCTTGCCTACTACCTGGAGACACAATTGTATCTCCATCTAAAAAATGCAAACCCTTTTTGGGAAAGGAATTTTCCACTTCATCAATATAATCAGATTTATGAGCAATTTTTAAATATTTGTTGTCAAACTTTGATGGTTTTTTCCAAATTAATTTTTTATTTTTTTTTAAGTTCTCAATTACGACCGAAACTCGATCTGCCCTTTCAGGATGGCCCTGACCAGTTTCGTGATTCAAATAAGTATCGGTAGTTATAATTCCCGTTTTCACTTAAAATAACTTACTAAAATATTTTCGTAAATTTTAGTTAATTTTTTTAAATCAGAAATAGACACGCTCTCATCTATCTTGTGCATTGTCTTACCCACCAAACCAAATTCCAAACAAGGAGAAATATTTTTAATAAATCTTGCATCAGATGTTCCGCCAGAAGTAGACAACTTCGGTTTTAAACCAGTAATCTTTTTTATGATACTTTGAACCATATAAGTTGTCTTATTTGGTTTATTTAAAAAAGCTTCGCCTGAAACCTCGTAATTTACTTTAAATCTAGATTTATTAATTTTACTAACTGTTTTAAATATTTTATTTAGCTTTATTTTTAAAGAACTTGATGAGTGTTTATCATTAAATCGTATATTAAATACGGCTTCCGCAGACCCTGGAATTACATTATCCGCATGATTATCAATATTAATTTTTGTTATTTCTAAATTTGAAGGTTGAAAATTTTTTGTTCCTCTATCTAGTTTTAAATCTTTTATCCTTTTTAAAATTTTAATTATAGTATTTGAGGGATTATTAGCTCTGTGTGGATAGGCTACATGACCCTGTGAACCTATCACAGTAAGTCTACCGGTTAAACTTCCCCTTCTTCCTATTTTTATCATTTCGCCAAGTTTATTTGGATTAGTAGGTTCGCCCACTATACAAAAATTAATTTTTTCTTTTTGTCTTTTTAAATATTTTACAACTCTTTTGGTTCCATTTACTGCAATACCTTCTTCATCTCCTGTAATCAATAAACTTATTGATCCTTTAAAATTTTTATTTTTATTTTTAAATCTACTTACTGCAGCCACAAAACATGCTATTGAGGCTTTCATATCATTAGCACCTCGACCAATTAATTTATTATTTTTTACAATTGGTTTAAATGGATTAGTAATCCAGTTTTTTATATTTCCTGGTGGAACTACATCTGTATGTCCTGCATAACAAAAATTTGGAGAGGATTTCCCAAGTTTTGCATATAAATTTTTTACATTTTTAAAATTAATTATTTTACAATTGAAACCTATAGATCTTAAATTTTTAGCTAACAAGTTTATTGCACCAGCATCTTTTGGTGTGATACTTGGTTTACGAATCAAATCTTTTGCTAATTTTAATTCATTTATTTGCATTAATTTTAGTCTCTTAGTAAATCGTTTATAGATGTTTTGCTTCGAGTTTTTTCGTCTACTTTTTTTACAATTACTACACAGTATAGTGACGGTCCATTTGGATTATTTTTGCTTGGCATTGAGCCAGGAACGACTACTGAATATGCAGGCACTTTTCCATAATGAATTTCTCCACTAGCACGGTCCACTATTCTTGTTGACGCGCCGATATAAACACCCATTGATAAAACTGATCCTGTTTCAACAATTACACCCTCTGCTATTTCAGCTCTTGCACCTAAAAAACAATTATCTTCTACAATAGTTGGATTTGCTTGCATGGGTTCTAAAACACCACCGATACCTGCCCCACCAGAGATATGGCAATTTTTTCCAACCTGAGCACATGATCCGACAGATGCCCAAGTATCAATCATTGTTCCTTCATCGACATAAGCACCTACGTTTATGAAAGAGGGCATCAGCACAACATTTTTTGCTATGTGAGCTCCTTTTCTAATAACACCGTTAGGAACATATCTAAAACCAGCTTTCTTAATTTGTTCTTCACTCCAACCTTGTGTTTTACCATCTACTTTATCGTACCAAGTAGAGTAAGGCCCTTTTGACGCTTTCATTTTATTTACTCGAAAACTTAACAATATAGCTTTTTTAATCCATTGATTAACGTGCCATTTATCACCTTTTTTTTCTGCAACTCTAATTTTACCATTATCTAACAAGTTTATAGTTTCCCCGACTAATTCATTAATCGAATTATCAGAATTATCTATTTTAGCTTTGTTTTCAAAAGCTTCGTTTATTTTTGCTTCAATTTTTTCTAAATTCATTATATTCCTTTAAAAAATTTGTTAAATTTTCTATTCTATAATTTACAAAATTTTCATTTGAAAATTCTGCAGCCCAAGGTTCGTCATTTTTAATCCAAACAGTTTTCATTCCAAGTTCATGTGCAGGTTTTAAATTCCTAGCGATATCCTCAATAAATATACAATATTGTGGCTCAATTTTGTATTTTTCAATTAATATTTTATATGCCCCAATAGATGGCTTGGGAATAAAATTTGAATCCACGATGTCAAATATACCGTCAAAAAGCTTATTAATACCAATCCTTTTAGTTACATTTTCGGCATGAGCCCTTGATCCATTAGTAAAAATGATTTTTTTTCCAGTAATTTTAGTAATTTCTTTTTCAAGATCTTTGTTTTTTCCTAAAAAATCTAAATTAACATCATGAACAAAATCCAAAAATTCCATCGCATCAATTTTATGGTGTTTCATCATTCCGGACAACGTTGTGCTGTATTTATGAAAATAATCTTTTTGAATTTTTTTTGCCTCTTCGAGGCTCACATTCAGTTTACTTGATATAAATGAAGACATTTTTTTATCTACTTGGTCAAAAACTTTTGTTTGGCCTGAGTAAAGAGTATTATCTAAATCAAAGATCCAACATTTTATTTTATTAAGTTCTCTCATTTTCTTATTAAAGTTCCCGCACCTTTATCAGAAAATATTTCATAAAGAATTGAATGCGGTTTTCTACCATCAAGAATAACTACACCTCTTACCCCATTTTCAACAGCATCTATACAATTTTTGATTTTAGGTATCATACCTCCTTGAACAATTTTTAACTTTATTAAATTTTCTATATCAAAAGGTTTTATTTCTGATATTAAGTCTTTCCTATCATCATAAACTCCCTCAACATTAGTCATTAACAAAAGTCTTCTAGACTTTATTTTTTTAGCTATAGCACTTGCTGCAGTATCACCATTAATATTGTAAGCATGATTATTTACGTCTAGACCCAATGGCGCAACTACAGGAATTTGATTTTTTTTTAATGCATCTTTAATAATATCCGAATTAATTTTATCTGGCACTCCAACAAATCCTAGTTCTTTGTTATCTGGCACAACCTTAATTATATTTCTACTCTTGGTATTAATGGAAATTGCGTTAGATCCCTTTTTATTTAACGAGTTTACAATATCATTATTAAAATCAACTAATACTTCTTCAACTATCTTTATTACTTTTTCATCAGTTACCCTTAATCCATTAATAAATTTAGTTTGAATTTTTTCTTTTTTTAGTTGCCTTTCTATTCTTGGCCCTCCGCCATGAACCACTATAATTGAAAGTCCTAATTTATTTAATATGCTAATATCCTCGATAAAGTTATCAAAAATATTTCTATCAATTAAAACATTCCCACCGTATTTGATAACTATAATCTCCTTTTTATACTTAGAGACGTATTTAGGTATATTCTCAATTTTTGGCGCATCTTTTGGCCAAAATTTTTCAATTGCTTTCAGGTAGTTCTCTTTAGACATCTAAACAGTTTTGACTTTTGTCTTTCTCATAATTACCCATTGCTGAGCTATAGTTAATATATTATTAACTGTCCAATAAACTACTAGACCAGAGGGAAACGGTGCCAATATAATTGTTAAAAAAAGAGGAAAAAACATAAATATTTTTGCCTGTATAGGGTCTGTTGGTGCAGGGTTTAATTTTTGTTGAAGAAACATTGTTAGTCCCATTAAAATTGGCCAAATACCAATAATTAAAAAGCCAGGGGGATCCCAAGGAATTAAACCGAACAAATTAAATATAGAAGTCGGATCTTGTGCCGACAAATCTTTAATCCAACCAAAAAATGGCTGATGCCTCATTTCCAATGAAATATAAAGCATTTTATAAATAGCGAAGAAGAAGGGAATCTGTATTAATATAGGCAAACATCCCGAAGCTGGATTTACTTTTTCTTTTTTATACAATGACATAATTCCTTGCTGAAGCTTAACTTTATCTTCTTTATGTAATTCTTTTAGTCTTATCATTTCAGGTTGAAGGGCTTTCATTTTAGCCATTGATCTAAATGAATAGCTTGCAAGTGGAAAAAAAATAATTCTTATAGCTGCTGTTATTAATATGATTGCTACACCAAAATTACCAGTCAATTTGAATAAATAATCAATTATAAAAAATAATGGTTTTGTAAAAAAATAAAACCATCCCCAATCTATAACCAGGTCAAACTTTTCAATATTTTGACTTTCAGCATAACCGTCAATAGTATTAACTTCTTTTGCAGCAACGAATAATCTGACTTGATTATTTTTTGTGGTTGATGGAGCTAAATTAATTGGATTATTTAAAATATAGTTGGCTTTAAAAGTATCTTTAAATAAAAATGTAGATTTAAAATTCTCATTTTTTGGTGGTACTATTGCCGTCACCCAATATTTATCTGTAATGCCAAGCCATCCACTGTCAGCTTCTCTAACAATTTTTTTATCTTCAACATCGTCATAGTCATCTTCTTTTAATTCTTCGTCAAAAACTCCAATAAAACCTTCATGCAGAATATAAAAGCCCATAAGATCGTCAGGTTTTTTATTCCTTGTTATTTGAGCATAAGGAAATAACTGTATCGTTTGATTTGTATTATTTTGAACTTCTTGATCAATATTGAATAAATATTTTTTATCTAAGTTTATTTTTTTTCTAAAAGTAAGCCCTTCTTGATTATTCCATTCTAAAATTATTGGTTTATCCGGAGACAAAACATTATTGCCCTTAACCTTCCAATTAGAATTTATATTTGGAACTTTAATTTTATTTCCTACACTCGTCCATCCAGTTTCTACAAAATATCCATCTATTGTTTGTTTAGGGTTTAAGAAAACAACGTTATCATTTTTTTCTAGAGACTGCTTATGATTTTTAAAAGATACATCGTCAATAATTCCCCCTTTTAAAGAAATAGATCCCTCAATTTTTTCGTTATTAATTTTAATTCTTTGAACACTGTCTATAGAATCATTTCTAGAGATGGACTTTGGTATTTTGGTTTCGTTTATGCTAGGTGTTATACTGTCATCTTTTTTAAAATCACTTTCTTCTTTTACTTGGTTGCTTTGAGTTGTGGCATTATTCTGAACCTTTTTTTTTGGCACAGTCATAAAAGCTTCCCAGAAAAGAATAACTGATAAAGAAAGAGCAATAGCGACTATGACATTTCTACCTTCCATTTAAGCTTTTCCCTTCGATTTTTTTTTTGGAACATAATCTAATCCAGATCCTCCACCTAAAAACTTAATAGGGTGACAGCTTAATATTCTTTTTAATCCATGATAAAAACCTTTTTTGACTCCATGAACTTTAATACACTCAATAAAATACTCAGAACAAGTAGGCAAATATCTACACTTGTTACTACCAAATAATGGAGACAGGCAAAATTGATAAAATTTTACTGTGTAAATAATTAAATTTTTAAATTTAAACATTTCTATAATTTAATTTTTTAAAACTTTTTATCATAACTTGGTGAAGATTTTTGTTGTTTTCCTCATATGCTTTTGATTTACCAAAAACTATATAAGTATAATCATGATTAATTGCACCCTTTATTTTAGCAAGATTTATCACAATAGCTTTTAATTTTCGTTTAATTCTGTTTCTTTTTACTGCTGTTCCTAATTTTTTTTTCATGACCAAACTTATATTCAATGAATCTTTTTTTTTTGATTTTGTAAAAATCTTTTTCGCATAAATTGAAAAAAAATCTGTATGTAATTTTCTTCCTTTTAAAACCAATCTGAAATGATCACTTTTTTTTAAGCTTTCAAGTCTTGGCATGAAGATTATGTTGATAATTTTTTACGACCCTTAGCACGTCTTCTAGCAATTAATTTTCTACCGCCTTTTCTTGACATTCTTGATCTAAAACCGTGTCTTCGTTTTCTAACTAATTTACTGGGCTGATATGTTCTTTTCATAAAATGTTTTTAGTTATATATTTAAATAAAGCTCTTATGTACAGTTAAAATCGCTATGAATATAAATTTTAAACTAATACTGGGTATAATTTATCTACTTTGCTTAGGAATTTTACTTTTTGTTGTTTTTAGTTATCTGGATCTTAAAGATTTAAAAGATTTCACTTATATTAAAAATAACAGCGAAATTTTATTAGATTTTAAGAATCAAAATATAACCCTATTTATTATTTTCTTCTTTCTCTTTTGTATTCTTTGGATATTCCTTCTCGGTTTTGGCTCTCCATTATGTATCGCAAGTGGTTTTTTATTTGGTCAATTTGTTGGAACTTTGATTTGCGTTTTAGCTTTAACGATAGGTAGTACATTGCTTTATATGTTTGCGAATTATTATTTTCATGATTTGATTGTAAAATATTTAGAAGCAAAAATTTTAAAATATAAATATTTGTTTAAGAAAAATGAATTTTTGTATTTTCTAATATTCAGATTTGCTGGTGGGGCGGGGCTTCCTTTTGGAATACAAAATGTTTTGCCCACAATATTCAATATGAAAGTTAGCAATTATTTTTATTCAACCTTTCTAGGTTTGCTTCCATCTCTTTATATTTTAAATTCTTTAGGCCAAGGTATCGAAAAGTTAATAGAGAAAAATACAAGTTTAAATTTAGTTCAAGTGATATTAGAACCAGGAATTTACATACCACTATCATGTTTTTTTTTCATTTTAAGTATTTCATTTTTAATTCGAAAAAAGATTTTTAAAAAAAATTAAATTATGATTAAAACTAAATTTAAAAAGAAAGAATTGATAAGATGGTTTTTTTGGCTTTGGCTTATAATAATTTGGAATTATGGATATCCTGAAGCTTCACCACTTGAGGATGTAATAGTGGCGGTAATTTTATCTCTAGTTTTTATTATCTTAAAAAATTATAAGAAATAGAAGCTTGCATAATTTCTACCAAGGGATTAAAACTAAGATAAATGCAGGAGCAAAAATGGGTATTCACTATGATTATAAATCTACACGTGGCGAAAAGGCTATGAAAAAAGAAGCCAAAAGAAAAGCTCGACTTGAGGAAAGAAGAGCAAAAAGAATGAGCCAAAATAAAAATTCTGAGCCACAAAAAAAAATGCACGATATTGATAAACCTATAACTCTTGAAGATTTAACAAATCCAGACAAAGAATAAATTTATTATGAGATCTTTTGCAAAAAAAGACTCTCGTCTATCAAGACGTGAACAAGCCTTAAAAAGCAACTTAAAAAAAAGAAAAAAATTTAAAGAAAGAATAAAAAAAAAAACATGACAGTGCTTTCAGATAAATGGATCAAAAAAATGGTAAAATCTAATAGTATGATTAAACCTTTTGTTTCAAAACAAATAAGAAAAGGTAAAATTTCATTCGGCCTTTCTTCTTACGGTTATGACGCGCGAGTTTCAAATGAGTTTAAAATTTTTACAAATGTAAATTCTGGAGTAGTTGATCCTAAAGTCTTTAAAAAAGAAAGTTTTGTTACTAAAATTGGAAAAGAATGTATTATTCCTCCAAACTCTTTTGCATTAGCCAGCACAGTTGAATATTTTAAAATTCCTGAAAATGTTCTGGTTATATGTTTAGGCAAATCTACCTATGCAAGATGTGGTATAATCGTTAATGTCACTCCTCTTGAACCCGGTTGGGAAGGGCATGTTACTCTAGAATTTTCTAATACCACACCTTTACCAGCAAAAATTTATGCCAACGAAGGAGTAGCACAATTTGTTTTCATAAAAGGCAATGAGAAGCCTGAGGTATCTTATTCAAAAAGAAAAGGTAAATATATGAAACAAAAAGGGGTTACACTTCCAAAAGTTTAAACTTGTTTTGAATGAAAAAACTAAAAGTTAAAGGAAAAAAAATTTTATCAGGCTCAATATCTATTTCAGGATCCAAGAATGCCTCTTTACCTCTTCTTGCAGCAGCTATTTTAAGTAATAAAAAAATAATTCTTAAGAATATACCTTTAGTCAAAGATATATTCACTATGGTTGAACTTTTAAGTTATATTGGTCTTAAAATTGATTTAAATAAAAAAAAGAAAACTATTACTATTTTCGATTATAAGAAAAAAATAAATACAGTGGCGCCATATAAGCTTGTAAAAACTATGCGAGCAGGTATTTTAGTTTTAGGAGCACTTTTAGGAAAATATAAAAAAGCAAAAGTTTCTTTACCAGGTGGGTGCGCCATTGGAGGCCGACCAGTGGATCTTCATTTATTTGCACTAAAAAAACTTGGTGCTACAATAAAAATTAAAAATGGTTACATATTAGCAAGTGCAGAAAAAGGACTGAGAGGTAATGTAATAAAGTTTCCTTCAATTTCTGTAGGTGCTACAGAGAACGCTATTATTGCATCTGTTTTAGCTCAAGGTAAAACTACTTTAAAAAATTGTGCGATTGAACCAGAGATACAGGATCTTATTTTATTTTTAAAGAAATTAGGATGTAATATTTCTTCAGACAGAAAAAGAAATATTTTTATAAAAGGAGTAAAATCTTTTGTTTCAGTAAATCACAAGGTAATGTTTGATAGAATTGAACTAGGAACATATTTAATTGCAGCGGCATTAGCAGGAAAAAAAGTATCTTTTTTAAATATAAATCCAAAAGTAATTAGTTCAGAAATTAAGGTTTTAAAAAAAATGGGAGTTAGAATGGAAATAAGTAATAGTAAAATTATTGTTTTTAAATCATTAAAATTAAAAAGAATTAATATTAAAACTGAACCCTATCCAGGATTCCCAACAGATTTACAGGCTCAAATAATGATTTTAATGACCCAAGCAAATGGTAAATCAAAAATTAAAGAGAGTATTTTTGAAAATAGATTCATGCATGTCCCTGAACTTAAGAGAATGGGTGCGAAGATTGAAATTAATGACAATATTGCCAAAATTTCTGGCCCAACCAAATTATCAGGAGCTGAGGTTATGGCAACTGACCTTAGAGCATCTGTCTGCCTTGTTTTAGCTGGATTGATTGCTCAGAGAGAGACTATTGTAAATAGAATATACCACTTAGATAGAGGTTATGAAAATTTAGAAATAAAATTAAAAAAATGTAAAGCGATTATAAGACGAATTTAAAGTGACCATAAAAAACTTAAAATTAATTGCAAACAATTCTGAAGATTTAAAAGTAATTTCGGCACATCTTCAGGATTCAATCGTTTCAACTTTAGATACAGCAAATTTAAAAAAAAATCGAATTTTTTTACTACAGCTTAGCAGGTTCATGTGGGAAGATGTTGAAAAAGGTGTTTTTAGAAAAAATAAAAGAATTAGAACTGTACTTAAATTTGAAAATGTTTTGAGTGTTTCGTCTAGAAATATTAACCCTAAGGACAAAGAACGCTTTTTAGATTTTTTAACTATGGAAAGCAATATTTTACAAGACAAAACATACGAAATTAATTTAATTTTTTCAGGCGATGTAGTGATAAAAATTAGGGCAGAGGTGATAGAAATAACCTTAGATGATCAAGGTTCACCCTGGGAGACAAAAAATAAACCTAAACATAACTTTTTATAGTATTGCAATTTGTAAATGCGTGATTAAGATTAATAGAGGATAAAATTTTGACTAAACAAGAAACACTTGAATTCAAAGGAAAAGTAACAGAGTTGTTACCTAACGCTATGTTTAGGGTAAAACTAGAAAACAATCACGAAATCTTAGCCCACACAGCTGGAAAGTTAAGAAAGAATAGAATAAGAGTCCTTGCAGGCGATCAAGTTATGGTTGAGATGACGCCTTATGATTTAACTAAAGGTAGAATTACTTTTAGATTTTAGGCCTTGTAGCTCAGTAGTAGAGCAGTACCCTGAAAAGGTATGTGTCGTTTGTGCGATTCAAACCAAGGCCACCACTACAAGATTAAATTCTTCCACAACAATGTTTATACTTTTTGCCAGAACCGCACGGACATTTTTCATTTCTTTGAATTTTTTTGCCCATTGGTTTAATAGCAGACTTTTCTTCTTCTTTTTTATTGTCAGAAATAACTATTTTAAGATTTAGTAAGAATTTAACCACATCAATTTTAATTTTTTCTAGTAATCTTTCAAATAAAATGAACGCTTCTTTTTTAAATTCAGACAAAGGGTCTTTTTGACCATAACTTCTTAGACCGATTACTTGTCTTAATTGCTCTAAATATTGCAAATGAGATCTCCACGAGAAATCAATTATTTGTAAAAAAATCTTTTTTTCAATTTCATCATTTTCATTTAGACCAATAGTTTTAATTCTTTTATCTCTTTTAATATTGTAAACCTCTTTTAGTTTTTTAAGAAAATCTTCTTTATTTAAATTTGTTAAAGATAGTAGCTCTTCATCACTTAAAATATTACCAACTATATTTTTTGCGCTAGCTAAATATAGTTTTTTGTCGTGAGATTTATTATAACTATCTTTAATATTTTCTAAACTATCAATAACCTCACTTAAAAAACCAATTAACATTTCTGAAACATTTTTACTTTTTAATATATTCAATCTTTGAGAAAAAACTACTTGCCTCTGGTCATTCATCACGTCATCAAATTTTATTAAAGTTTTTCTGATATCAAAATTTCTTCCCTCAACTTTCTTCTGAGCGCCTTCGATAGCTTTATTTATCCAAGGGTGATCTATGGACTCGTTTTCTTTCAACCCTAGTTTTTTTAGCATTCCATCAATTGAATCTGCTCCAAAAATTCTCATTAATTCATCTTCAAGGCTTATATAAAATGCTGAACTACCTGGATCACCCTGTCTTCCAGATCTTCCTCTTAGCTGATTGTCAATCCTCCTACTTTCATGTCTTTCTGTGCCAATTATAAATAGACCTCCAAGAGATTTAACTTTTTTCTTATCATTCTTAATTTGTTCAAAATTAATTTTTTTATCCTCTAATTGAATATTCTTATTACCACCAAGTTGAATATCAGTTCCTCTTCCTGCCATATTAGTCGCAATAGTAATCGCACCTACTTGACCGGCTTCAGCAACAATTTTTGCTTCTTGTTCATGGTGTTTAGCATTTAAAACATTATGTTCTATTTTTTTATCTTCTAAAATCTTAGATATTTTTTCTGATTTTTCTATACTTGTGGTTCCTACAAGCACAGGCTGACCTTTTGATTTACACTCAACAATTTTATTTAATATTGCTAAATGCTTTTCTTTTTCTGTTCTAAAAATTTGATCATTTGTATCTTTTCTAATCATTTCCTTATTTGTCGGCATTGAAACAACATTAAGCTTATATATATCAAAAAATTCTTCTGCCTCAGTTAAAGCTGTACCTGTCATACCAGACAACTTATTGTATAATCTAAAATAATTTTGATAAGTTATGGATGCTAAAGTTTGATTCTCTTGCTGTATATCAACATTTTCTCTTGCCTCCAGAGCTTGATGAAGACCATCAGAAAATCTTCTACCTTCTAAAATTCTTCCTGTAAATTCATCAATAATTTGTACTCGACCATCTTTTACGATGTAATCTGTATCTTTTCTGAAAAGAAAATTTGCTCTCAAAGCTTGATTGACATGATGAACTAAATTTAAATTTTGAGGATCATAAAAGTTATCATTTTTTAAAATGCCTGCAATTCGTGATAGTTTTTCTACTTTATCGATACCCTTATCAGTCAACATTGCATTTTTATTTTTCTCGTCTAGTTCGTAATCAGACTTGTCTAATTTATTCATAAATTCATTTGAAGAAACATAATAATTACTTTTATCTTCAGATTGTCCTGAAATTATTAGTGGAGTCCTAGACTCATCTATTAAGATACTGTCAACTTCATCAACAATACAATAATTATGGTTTCTTTGTACCATTTCAGAAATGCCATACTTCATATTATCTCTGAGATAATCAAACCCTAACTCATTATTAGTTGCGTAAGTAATATCATAATTGTAATTCTTTTTTCTTTCGATATCATCTAAGTCATTTACTATACAACCAGTTGAAACTCCTAAAAAATTATAAATCTCCCCCATCCATTCCGAATCTCGCTTTGCCAAGTAATCATTAACAGTTACAATATGAACTCCTTTATTTGATAATGAGTTTAAATAAGCAGGAAGGGTTGAGACAAGAGTTTTACCTTCACCAGTTTTCATCTCAGCTATTTTACCCTTATGTAAAATTATTCCACCAGCAAGTTGAACATCATAATGCCTTTCACCTAGAACTCTTTTGGCCGCTTCTCTAACTAAGGCAAAACTTTGAGGTATAACAGAGTCTAAACTTTCACCATCAGAGACACGCTTTTTTAATTCTTGGGTTTTTTCTTTAAACTCACTATCTTTGAGGTGGTTTACTTCTTTTTCTTTAGCATTAATCTCATTAACTAAGGGCTTAATTTTATCTAATTCTTGTTGATTGCCACTTTTAAATATTTTATTAAGTGTTTTTGTTAGTAAATTCATATTATTAGGTTATAATTTTATATTAATACTTCTATATATGTATTTATAATTTAAATTAAATAGCAATTATGACAATAAATTTAAAAAATTTCCTCAATGATAAAAGAAAAATGTCAAAAATGGGGGAGTTTCAAGAGCTAAAACAGATAGACGGAGTCGAAATTTCTTCAATATCTGCAGATCTCTATGGGGATGGAAGAGATGATTTAACTTTATTTTATTTTAAGGAGGGGGCAAATTATGCAATGCTTAATACTACAAACAGCATTCTTTCTGAAACTATTAATTGGAATGAAAAGTCAAACAAAAAATCAATTAAAGCTTTACTAGTCAATACAAAAAACGCTAACACATTTACCGGTAAGCAGGGTTTAGAAAGTCTTGATGAAATAGCAAAAAATTTGTCAAAAGCTTTAACAATAAAAGAGTCAAAAGCTGAAGATGGCGTAGATGAGGCTGTGAAAATCAAGGATATTTTATTTGCCTCTACAGGAGTAATTGGCGAAAAGTTTCCAGTAGATAAAATCAACGGATCAATACAAAATCTCGTAGACAAACTAAAGGAAGAACAAAATAAATTAATTTGGATGAAAATCGGATCTGCAATTATGACTACTGATACAAGACCAAAACTTGCTTATGAGCAATTCACTGCAGGTAATAAAATTATAAGAATAGCTGGGATTGCAAAAGGCTCTGGAATGATTGCCCCAAATTTAGCAACAATGTTATCTTTTATTTTCACTGATGTTGATCTACCTTCGAATATTTTAAGATCTTTATTAAAAAGATCTGTTTCTAATTCTTTTAATGCAATAACAGTCGATGGTGATCAGTCCACTAATGATATGGTAGGAATTTTCTCTACAAAAAGAGTTAAAATAGGACAAAATAGAAATATTGCTGATCCAATAATTCAAAAATTTGAACAAGCTTTAAAAAATCTAACTTTAAACTTAGCTAAACAAGTTGTAGTTGATGGCGAAGGAGCAAAAAAATTTGTAACAATTAAAGTAATTAACGCTCAATCCGTTTTAAGTGGAAAGAAAATAGCTTTTTCTGTTGCAAACTCTCCACTAGTAAAAACTGCAATAGCAGGTGAGGATCCGAATTGGGGAAGAGTTATTATGGGAATTGGAAAATCAGGAGAAAATATTGATAAAAATAAATTATCAATTAAATTTGGTGAATTTCTAGTTTGTGAAAAGGGTCAAATTTCTGAAAGTTATGATGAACAAAAAATTAAAGAATATATGCAATGGGATTCTGTATCGATTGAAATAAACTTAAATCAAGGCAATGATACTTTTGAGTGCTACACTTGTGACTTTAATAAAGACTATATTGATATAAACGTAAACTATCGAAATTAAAGATTGCAAGTATGTTTTTGATTTATTAACTTAACATTATGATAAAGTACATTTTAAAATGTAAAAATAAGCATGAATTTGAGAGCTGGTTTTCAGACTCCTCAGAATTTGAAAAACTGAAAAAGAAAGATTTACTAGAATGTATTTTTTGCGGAAGTCAAAACATTGAAAAGTCAATAATGTCACCAAAAGTACTAAATTCATCATCCGTGTTACCAGGCGAACATCGAACTCAACAAGAATTGAATAAGGCAAAAAAGGATTTACGAAATATAAGAAAGTTTGTTGAAAAAAATTTTAAATATGTTGGAGAAAAATTTTCACAAGAGGTAAGAAACTTATATTACGATAAAAAAGGGAACAAAAATATTTATGGTGTTGCTACACCAGAAGAGAGGGAAGAGTTAAAAGAAGAAGGAATAGAACTAACTACTATTCCCTGGATAGATAAGGAAAATTAATTTTTTTTCCCAACAATTATATAGTTTACTGAGAGATCCTGAGATTTTGACCACTCATTTAGGAATGGATTAAAATTTAGACCACAGATTTCTTTTGTAGAAACATTAAGATCGAAAAATTTTTTTTCTAGTTCCTCTGGTTTTAAAAATTTATTCCAGTCGTGAGTTCCGATAGGCAGCCATCTCAAGACATATTCAGCCCCTACAATAGCTTTAATATAGGAAGACAATGTTCTATTTATTGTTGCAGTAAATATTATTCCATTTTTCTTAAGTAAATTACAACAAGACTTTATAAATAAATTTAAATTATCTACGTGTTCCACTACTTCAAGATTTAATATAATATCAAATTTTTCTTTCTCATTAATTTGTTCTGGTGATTTATTTAAATAATTTATCTTTAAGTTATTTTTTTTAGCATGAATTTCTGCAATTTTAATATTTTTCATCGAGGCATCTATACCTGTAACTTGAGCACCCAATCTACACATTGGTTCACTAATTAATCCACCGCCGCATCCAATATCTAAGATTTTTAGATTTTTAAAAGGAAGCTTGATATTCTTTTTTAAATTGAAGTGAGATGAGCAATTATCAACAATATACTCAATTCTTATTGGATTAAACATGTGAAGTGGTTTAAATTTGCCCTTAACATCCCACCATTCTTCTGCAAGCCTTGAAAACTTTTGAATTTCTTCTTTATTTATTGTAGTAGTCATTAATTCCTTATTATATTTAAATAACTTAATTTTAACTTAAATAATAATATATTAAACTCTTACAATGACAAAAAAAGTATTAAAATTTGGCGGAACATCTGTGGGATCAGTAAAAAGAATTCTTCATGCCGCAGAGATTGTAAAAAAAGAGCATTCTAAAGGCAATCAAGTAATAGTCGTGGTATCCGCAATGTCTGGAAAAACTAATGAGTTAATTGGTCACTCTAACTCTATTTCTGAAAAATTTAATAAAAGAGAAATGGATGTTTTGTTATCTTCAGGAGAGCAAGCTTCAAGTGCTTTAATGGCAGGAGCCCTAAATGAAATTGGAGTTAAATCTAAATCATGGATGAATTGGCAAATACCTATTTTAACAGAGGGAGAACATACTAACTCGAGGATTATTAATATTAGTATAAATAAAATAAACTCTTTTTTATCAGAAGGTGGTGTTGTGGTCATTCCTGGTTTTCAAGGAATTTCTCAAAACGGTGAGATAACTACCTTAGGGCGAGGTGGCTCTGATGCATCAGCAGTTGCTATAGCAAAAATATTTCAAACCGATAGCTGTGAAATTTATACTGACGTAGATGGCGTTTACTCAACTGATCCTAGCAAAATACCTGTTGCAAAAAAAATTCCAAAAATTTCTTATGATGAAATGCTAGAGCTTTCCTCATTGGGCGCTAAAGTGATTCAATCATCTGCTGTTCAAGCTGCAATGATGTATGATATTCCACTTCAAGTTAAGTCAACCTTTACAGACAGAGAAGGTACAGAAATTTTTAGTCAAGAAAATATTGACTATTCTAAAGCAGTTACGGGCGTCGCATATTCGAAAGATGATGCAAAAATTACTATTATAGGAGTAGAAGACAAACCTGGAGTAGCGGCTGATATTTTTGAACCTTTAGGTAAAGATCAAATAAATGTGGATATGGTTATACAAAATATTTCCCCAGACGGTAAAACAACTGATATCACTTTTACTATAAAGAGAGATGAATTAAATAAAACGCTCAGTACATTAAAATCTAATGATAAAATTAAATTTAAAAGCTTAGATCAAAATGACGGTGTTTCAAAGATTTCAGTAGTTGGAGCGGGTATGGTTACAACGCCTGGAGTTACTTATAAAATGTTCAGAGCTTTAGCTGATGAAAAAATAAATATTTTAGCTATTTCAACTTCAGAGATTAAAATATCAGTTATTATAAATGAAAAAGACACTTTGAAAGCTGTCAAAAAACTACATAGTATATTTAACTTAGATTAATTTATGGAAATAAGACCGCACAGAATTATAAAAAGAAGGAAGACTAAGAAAATAAATGTAGGCCAAGTTTCAGTGGGAGGAGATTCTATCATTTCAGTCCAATCTATGACTAATACTATTACATCAGATGTTTCATCGACTGTTAAACAAATAATAGATTTAGAAGAAGCTGGAGTTGACATCGTCAGAGTCTCTTGCCCTGATGAGCCTTCTACCAGATCATTAAAAAATATTGTGAAAGAAGTAAATGTACCAATAGTTGCCGATATTCATTTTCATCACAAAAGAGCTTTAGAAGCTGCAAAAATGGGAGCAAGTTGTTTAAGAATTAATCCAGGAAATATCGGGGACAACAAGAGGATCATAGAAGTGATTAAAGCTGCAAAAGATTATAATTGCTCTATAAGAATAGGTGTTAACGCAGGTTCTTTAGATAAATCTTTGTTAGAAAAATATAAGGAACCATGTCCAGAAGCTTTAGTTGAAAGTGCACAATATAATATAAAATTGATGGAGGATAACGATTTTTTTAATTTTAAAATTAGTGTTAAATCATCCGATGTTTTTTTAGCTACCAAAGCTTATGAAAAGCTATCTAAAGTAACTGACTACCCTCTTCACCTAGGTATAACTGAAGCAGGAAGCTTGTTTACTGGAAGCATAAAGTCATCAATAGGTATAGGACAACTTTTAATGCAGGGGATTGGAGATACAATCCGAGTATCCCTATCTGCAGATCCTGTTGAGGAGGTAAAAGCTGGTTATGAAATTTTAAAATCTTTACACATTAGATCTAGAGGTGTTCAAATTATTTCTTGTCCCTCATGTTCTCGCCAAGCTTTTCCAGTGATTGATACTGTAAAAGTTTTAGAAAAAAAACTTTCTCATATTAAAGAACCTATAACTCTATCTATCATTGGTTGCGTAGTTAATGGTCCAGGAGAAGCAGCCCAAACAGAAGTAGGTCTAACTGGAGGTGGTCAAGGAAATAATTTGCTTTATTTGTCAGGAATACCTCATACAAAAGTAGCTAGCAATTCAATTATAGACAAAGTCGTAGAGCTTGTTGAAAATAAGGTCAAGGAAAAAAATAATTAATTCATGATTCCCAAAGCAAAGGTTAAGGAAATAGTTTCTAAACATTCTACTTTAGAAAAAGAGCTCTCATCAGGAAATATTGACTCAAAAAATTATGCAAAAAAATCTAAAGAATATTCTGATTTAGGAAATATAATTGATACAGCTAAAGACTATTTAAAGTTTGATGATAATAAAATTGGTTTAGAACAAATACTTGATGATAAAAAAAGTGACAAAGAAATGATAAGTTTAGCTGAAAAAGAACTTGTAAATTTATTAGAAAAGAAAGAGTCAAATGAAAAAAAACTTAAAATATTTCTTTTACCAAAAGACAGCGATGACCAAAAAAATGCTATTGTTGAGATTAGAGCTGGAACTGGAGGTTTAGAAGCTACACTTTTTTGCGCAGACTTGTTTAGGATGTATGAAAAAGTTTGTTCTAAAAAGAAATGGAAAATAGAAATTATAAATATTTCAAAAAGTGAAGCCGGTGGATTCAAGGAAGTAATCTTTCAAGTAAACGGAATTAATATTTATTCCTATCTAAAATATGAGTCTGGAGTTCACAGGGTTCAAAGAGTGCCTACTACAGAGACGCAGGGAAGGGTCCACACATCTGCAGCAACTGTAGCTGTCTTACCTGAGGTTGAAGAGGTAGATATTAAAATTAACGATGCTGATTTAAGAATTGATGTATTTAGGTCTGGCGGACCCGGAGGTCAATCTGTTAATACTACAGATAGTGCAGTTCGTATCACCCACATCCCATCCGGCATTGTTGTAAGTCAACAAGATGAAAAGTCACAACACAAAAATAAGGCGAAAGCTTTAAAAATTCTTAGAGCTCGAGTATACGAGTCAGAAAAAATAAAAAAAGAAAAGGAAAGGTCTAGCAATAGAAAAAGTCAAATTGGATCTGGGGATCGATCAGAGAGAATTAGGACTTATAATTTTCCTCAAGGAAGAGTAACAGATCACAGAATAAATTTAACTTTACATAAACTTGATGAATTTTTAAAGGGCGAGATTCATGAAGAAATGAATGAAGGGTTAAGATTAAAAGAACAGGATTTAAAACTTAAAAATTTAAATTAATGCATATCTCTCAACTTATAAATTTAGGCTCGAAAGCATTGAAGGAAAATAAAATTAAATCACACATTTTGGACTCCGAACTAATATTATCTAAAATTCTTAAGATCAGCAGAGAAAAAATATTAATTTCGTCAGACCAAAAGTTAAAAAACAGTTATATTTTAAGTTTTAATAAGCTTTTAAAGAGAAGGTTACACTCTGAACCTATGGCCTATATTTTAAAAAGAAAGGAATTTTTTAGTAAAAATTTTTATGTAAATAAAAATACCTTAATACCTAGGCCAGATACCGAGCTATTAGTAGAAAAAATTTTAAAAATTTATAAGAAAAAAAATCCATATATTTTAGATATAGGGACTGGTTCTGGGTGTATAATTTTATCTCTCTTGCAAAATATAGAAAATAGTAGAGGGATTGGTATAGATATTTCAAAAAAGGCACTGGATCTTGCCAAAAAAAATGCTGAAAAAATGAAACTTAATAAAAAATGTAAATTTATCCATAAGTCTATAGAAAAAATATGTGGTTATAAATTTGATCTTATAGTGTCTAATCCGCCGTATATCGCCAGTCATCAGATCAAAAATTTATCAAAAGATATAAAGCAATACGAACCAAGAAAAGCTCTTGATGGAGGAAATGATGGGCTTGACGTCATTAAAAAAGTTATCTACAAATCTACTACTATCCTAAAAAAAAATGGTATACTCGCAATTGAAATAGGAAACGAGCAATACAAAAAAGTTTTACAAATTTTAAATTTATGTGGTTTTAGGAACAGATTTTTAATTAAAGATTATCAAAAGAATATTAGATGTTTAATAAGTGTTTTAAAATGAAAAATATAGTGAAACTTGCATTCGCAAAGTATGAATAACTTAAGAAGAAGATTTAGACCTAGACAAAAAAATAACTTCAGAAGAAGAAGCAATGGGGTAATCAATAACAATGGTCATTTTCAAAGTAATTCTGGAAATAATAGTTTTTCTAGAAATGGCTCCATGAGTAATCCGTTCAACATTGAAAAAGCTATACAAAAATATAAACAATTAGCTAAAGATGCTTTAAGTTCTGGCGATCCAGTTCTTTCAGAAAATTATTTACAACACGCAGATCACTTTAGTAGGAAATTGTCTGATTTGAATTATAAGTCTAAAGAGGAAACAACTTCTAAAGTTGTGGAAAAAGATTTAAAAAGCACTTCAGAACAAAAAAAAGAATAGCTACCGACTATCTCTTAATTCAGACAACTGTAAATCAACTTTAATTCTCTCTATTTCAAAATCTCTTCTAGCTTCACCGCGTAATATTTTTCCTGATGGAAGTTTAAGTTTTTGAGAATTAACTTTTTTTCCATTAACTACCACCTCGTAGTGTAAATGTGGGCCCGTGGACATGCCAGTAGATCCAACGTATCCAATTATTTGACCTTGTTTTACTTTTTTACCTTCTTTAATTCCTTTTGCAAATTTTGACATATGCGCGTAGATAGTTTGATAAGTTGAGTTGTGTCTAATTTTTACACAATTGCCTCCTCCTCCGCACCATCTTGCTCTTGTCACCGTTCCAGATCCTGATGCCATGATCGGCGTTCCAGTTGGAGCAGCAAAGTCCGTGCCTCGATGCATTTTATTAAAACCAAGAATAGGATGTTTTCTCATACCGAAAGAAGATGAAAGCCTTGCACCATTAATTGGAGTCTTCATTAAAGCTTTTACAACACTTTTACCATTTATGTTATAAAATCCAACATCATTATTATAATTAAAATTATAAAGACTAATTTCTCGATTATTAACAAACATCGATGCGTAAATTATTTTTCCTGTGTCTTTTACTTCTCCCTTTTCATTTAGAAATTTCTCATAGTATATTTCAAACCAGTCACCTTTTCGAATGTCTCTTTGAAAATCTATCTCAAATCCATAAATTCTGGCAAACTCAATTATTATATTAGGTTCTATTCCAGACTTTATTGCAGCAGAATATAAATTATTTGTAATAGTATTTTTGACAACAACTTCTTTTTTTTCGAGCTTTATAATTAATTTTTTTATTGAAAAATCTTCATCATTTTTTGATATTTCTACCTTTAGTGTATTTGAAAGCGGGTATATAATTTTAACTATACTGTTTGTATTATCTGAAAATTTTTTTAAAACTAATTTTACCTCACGCCCAGTATATATATAAGAAAGTTCTTTTTCTTTAAGTTTTGTAGTGACAAATTTAACCTCATCTCTTTTTATATTGAAACTATTTAATATTTTTTCAATACTGTCGTTATTTTGAATGGTATATTTATGTTGAATATAGGGACTTCTTATTTCGTCAATCAGACTTTCTTTAAGCTCATTTAAAATAGTTTGATTGAAAATTGTAGTATCAGCATCTTCTTCATTTAAGTTTATTTTAGGAGCATTTAGATAAAATGTTAAAGTGATAAAAACGATGAGGAAAAACAAGAATAAACCAATCATTCTTTTTCTAGCAAACTCTAAAAAAGCTTTGTTCATGTCTCTTAACGTCATAGTTGTGTTCTATAAAAAATGCAGCGTGTTTTCAATGATGCATGTTAAATAAGTCTTTATTTTAAGGCGTTTTTAAGACAATAATCGTCTTGCTTTATCCTGTTTTTATACTATAACGGCGCTTCACATTAATAGTTAATAATTTTTTCAATTGCGATTGGTGTGTTTAGGTTTTTTTTACTAAAAACCTTAGTTTTTTTAAATTGTAAATTTTTAAGAAGAGAAGTGTGGACGGTTAGGT
>CENP01084884.1_pt1 | contig 61045 bp, 69 predicted proteins | sample 361281 | NCBI WGS metagenome assembly CENP01 (sample SAMEA2591122, study PRJEB7988) | marine metagenome | biome: marine biome (ENVO:00000447); feature: deep chlorophyll maximum layer (ENVO:xxxxxxxx); material: saline water (ENVO:00002010), including plankton (ENVO:xxxxxxxx) | depth 70 m
GGAAAAGTGCAACGTTTCTGTTGCCAGGTACGTTGCCAACCCCGTTAGCCTAACGAATTAGGCCGCAAGTGCTAGATTTTCATCTGCATTTATTGAATGACCCGATACGGTGGTATCATGCCGGATATCTACTCTTACCTTTAACATTATACGTCGATCCTATATCACCCCCATCATAAACACATCGTGTCCGCCTTACTCGCCCGGCGCCTCATAGGCCTCAGGTAACTGCGATGTGTTTATGGTGGAGGTGCAGGGTACTGCCCCCTGGTCCGTTATAACTTATATGACAAGTATCAACAACATCATGTATATTTAAACACACTTTGTAATATATGTCAACTAGAATGATGGAAACGTGCTACCTGGTTTGCCTTTTAGTATTGATACAATACCTGCTCCTGCAATAAATGTTTCTAACAAATATGCTAGGCATGGATCTTGTCTTAAAAGATCAAGTAGTGCCGCAAAGGCTTTTTGTTTTAATGATGCCAAGGTATAACCTATATTACCAATATCATTTAATACTAGTCCAATTAGTTGTTTAACAAGATTTAATATGCCTGTAAGAAAACTTAATAGTCCTACTGCTGATGCAATAGCGGCCAATATTTTTGCTAGTATGGCGCCTGCTTTGTATATAGCACCAAATATACCTTCAACTGCCGCACATGGTCCTTCTGTGAATCTTCTTTGATTGGCATTCATGGCATAGTTCATTCTGTTCATTGCTGAAGACATTGCTAACATTTCTGACACTCCAGGTATAACATCCATAGTAGGTGCTTGAAAATTGACACCACCAATTAAGTTCCAAGGATTTGAAGTAAGGTTATCGATGTTCATTCCAGATTGTCTATTTGTCATAAACGTAAAATCTTTCATACCATCTTCAATTACTCTCATATTGTCAAGCTCTTGTGCTGTTAGGTTTCTGCCTATTTCAGCAACATAACCATTAGCATCTATTTTTGCTTTTTGTGAATTGATTGCATTGGCTATTTCTTTGATTGATGCATCGTGTGGATTTTGCATACCGGCGTAAGCTGTTGACGTATTTCCAAATGGATCAACGTGATTTGTTTGTTGTAATAGACCACCATTTAATAATAATTTTTGTACATCAGTTAATTGATCAATGTTAGGATCAATGTTTGGTGGTGATGAACCTAGTCCCGAACCTGACAGTATTGTTGGATCTACCATGATATTTCCTTTATGCGTACCTATTAATTATGTTGTTTAATTGTTCTCTAGTATTTATATCCCTTATTAAATCATATTTTTTGTAGTCAATTACTTTAGATTTTACTGTTATTTGTGCTTGTGATTTTCCATAAGGTTTTATAGACATTGTAGTATTATTATCTAAACTTGTTTCTGCCATGAACCTTCCAGGCAAATAATTTAATCCAACACTTTCAGCTATCGATTGAAACTCTGCAGGTGTTGTGTGTGCATCAAATAATTTAGTACTTAGACTATATGTCTTTTCTTCTAGATCTTGATCTTCACAAGGATTAATTTTCTTTTTACCAAATAGTTTCTGTAGTGTTTCATGATCTGCAACATGAGTTGTTACCTTTGTTTGTTCTTCAACTAGTTCAACTACAATCTGATTACGTGGGTCAGCTGTTCCTTGTATCGATAGAAAGAAATTTCTAAAGTCCCATAGTTTATCTGCTACTGGAGGTTCTGTTGTACCATAAACTGCTTTTGGTGTAGACGTTATTGCTGTGTCTGGATCAAATTGTGGATTTTTATAACCTTTAGCTGATAAGGCCAAACCACCACCCATTGAATATCTAATAAACATAAATTCAGGATTTGTTTTTATTTTCATTGCACCAGCTGATATTTCTATATATTGTGCTTTCAGTATACCATGAGCCTCAGCATCAATTGAACCATCTGCTTTTACTATTCCTCTTTTGATTGCTTCTTCTTTAAACTCTGGTCCACCAAATGTCATGTTAGCGTCACCTGACGAGAGTTGTGTTGTGTCCGTTGAATTACCTCCAAGGCCTTTAAATGCTACACCTGGCCCTGAGTTTACTTTGTTGTATAATTCAGGATTACAATTTCTTGAAACTTTGTGTGCTGGACTATCTATATAATCTTCTGCATCTTTTTTATTGAATATTCCTGGTACTCCTAATGCTTGTAATTCTGCTACTGATTGTTCTTGTTGTTCCTGAAATACCTGAGTATTACGAGCTAGAGATTTTGCCATTCCTGATGTTCCTTGACCAACAGCAATCGCAACACCAATATTTGACATAGTAGCCGCTACTGGAGGTATTGCAACATCGCCAGCAAATACATTTGGACTACCAGATGCTACAGCGATACCACAAGAATATGGATCACCTATTCTACCAACTTGTTGAAAATTTGACATCACTGTTGCGGCACCCGATGCCAAAGGTGTTACATGAGGTACACATAAAATATATCCGTGTGGTGTGTTTACATCACCCACTCTATGTACTGGTATCATGTTGGCAAATACATTTGAAGATCCTGTAGCACAGGCTCCTGGCCCACACGGTGGGTGATTAGTATCTGTATCGCCAATACGAGCTACTGGTATTGTCATAATTAAACTCCTACATAATATTTAGTGTAGGAATTATATTATGTTATAATGCCGGGCTTTTTTGCTGATAATATTTTAGATGTGCTTGATGTATACTGATCGTTAGTCTGCTTACTTGACTTCATCATCATCAAAATGTCATCACTCTTAAATGTAAAAGGTTGTTCAAAATCAGCTGACAACATATATGGTTGAAACGTCAAACCATTTGGTGCCATTACAAGGCTAAATGGTTTACTAACTGTAACATCACCGCCACCTGCATCGCTAACATACTTTGCAACAATCTCTTCACCATTTCTTAACTTGAGAGAAATGATATCATCTTTTTCGTGTTTTTCAATTAACATATTTTACTTTCTTTTTCCTGGACGACCTGTTCTTAGATCAAGTCTTCCTTTTCTTTTTGCTTTGTGTTTTGTCTTTCTTTTTTGTCTACGTTCTTCTGTAAAAGTCTTTTTCAATTCTTGTACAATATGATTGTGGCTCATTATAATTTAAAATCATCATATACTTCTTCGCTGGCATCTTGTTTGATACCACCAATAATATATGATTCAACTTCAGTTTCTTGTGGAGCAATCTGCATACCTTTAGATGACAACCAGTGCTGTGTCCATGGTAAAGGATTTTGTGAAGCAGATACATCATAAATTGGATCAAAACCTAATGCTCTTAATCTTTTGTTTGCAATCCATTCTACATAGTCACCTAGTAACTTTTCATTTAAACCAATAATAGTTCCATCTTTCATTAAATGTCTTGCCCATGCTTTTTCTTCTTCTACTGAACTTTTAAACATTTCAATAACTTCTTTATCACATTCCTTGGCAATCTTTTTCATGTCTTTTTCATCACCGTTTTGCCAATTCTTAATAACCTGTGTTGACAAGTTCAAGTGTGTTGCTTCATCACGTGCAATGAGTGAAATAATTTTTGCAGAACCTTCCATTAGTTTTAATTCACCAAATGCAAATGTACAAGCAAATGATACATAGAATCTCAAACCTTCTAAGATGTTTACATTAACCATTGCAAGATAAAGTTTTTTCTTAACATCAAGAATATCACCTTTACCTTTTACAAAATAGTTTTCAGCGGCTGAACCAAATGCATCATAATTTTTTGTAACTGATACTGCTCTCTTTAAAATTTCTTCATCATTTAAAATTGTATCAAATACTTCTGATGGATCAGCATACACATTTTTTATTATGTGTGTATATGAACGTGAATGTATTGTTTCAAAGAAATCCCAAGTTACAATACAGCCTTCTAATTCTGGATTTGAAACATATGGCAAAAACATTAAACTTGGTCCTCGACCTTGTACACTATCCAATAGTGTTTGATATTTTAAGTTTGATGTAAAAATATGTTTTTGCTCTGGACGAAATTTAGAATAATCTGACCTATCTTTTTGTAACGATACTTCTTCAGGTCTCCAAAAATAACCTAGCATTGTTTGATTTAATTTATCTAATGCAGGATATTTAAACACATCATATCTTTGTACAGATTGATCCGCACCAAAGAACATTGGTTCTTTAGTAAAGTCTACGTCTTCTCTATTAAATACTGTCTTCAATTTTAGTTCCTCTTTTAAATTGCACAGGCATCGCAATCAGCACCGTCCTGATCACTTAACTTGTCGATTTCTTGTTTATTGATAATAACAGCTTGTTCCTTTGTTGCCAAAGAATCATTTTCCAAGTCTGCCATATCTTCTGATTTAAAGTCATACGTATTTTGATAGTATGACGTTTTCCATCCATATTTATACGTATTCAAGAAATCCGTAATAATTGTACTCATAGGAACTTCATTGTTTTCGTATTGGGTAGGATTATACGACCAATTACCTGAAATTGCTTGATCAAAGAACTTCTGCATAGCCGCAATAACTTTAATATAGCCTTCATTTCCTGGCATATCCCAAAGTAATGTGTAATCATTTTTTAGTGTTTTGTATTGAGGAACAATTTGTTTTAGTGGACCTTTTTTACTTTTCTTAACTGATAGTAATGCTCTTGGTGGTTCAATACCATTTGTTTCATTACTAACAACGGAAGAACTTTCTGATGGCATCTGTGCTGACAACGTAGAATGTCTCATTCCATATTTTGATACTTCACTTTTTAGCCAATCCCAATCGTAATTTAATTTTGTTGGGCAAAACTCATCTATCTCTGTTTTGTAAGTATCAATTGGCATAATGCCTTTTGCATATTTTGTTCTGTGAAATAACTCACACTTGCCTTTTTCTTTTGCAAGATTCATTGATGCTTTAACTAGATAAAACTGAAATGCTTCTGATAATTCATGTACATACTTAACTGCATTTTTGTGATGATACTTAACACCTTTTTTTGCTAAAAAGTGTGCAAGTCCAATATAGCCAACTCCTAATGAACGTCTAGCTTTTGTAGATACTTCAGCCGCTTTCACAGGATATTGCTGATAGTCAATAATTTCATCTAATGCTCTTACAGCCAGATCACATAAGTTTTCTAAATTATCAAGTTCATTTAATGTACCAACATTAATGGCGGAAAGAATACAAAGTGCAATCTCACCATCCTGATCATCAATATGTTGAATAGGTTTTGTTGGTAATGTAATTTCTTGACATAAGTTTGACATATTTACTTGATCTTGAAATGAACTATGTGTGTTTGCATGATCAATATTCATAATATAGATACGTCCTGTTTCTGCTCTTTCTCTTAACATACTGTTAATCAAAGTTCTAGCATTAACTTGTTTCTGTGGAATATCACCATCATCTTCATATTTTTTGTAAAGTTTATCAAATTCTTCAGTACCCATAGCATCGTACAAGCCTGGAACATCATGCGGAGAGAAAAGAGTTATATGACTGTTTTTAAGATATCTTTCATAAAAGATTTTACTCATTGCAATCGAATAATCTAATTTTCTTACTCTGTTATCTTCTGTACCTTTGTTGTTTTTTAATACAAGAATGTCTTCAATCTCTTGATGCCAAATAGGGAAATGGACAGTAGCACAGCCACCACGTACTCCATTTTGTGTACACGATCTTACTGTTGATTCAAACTTCTTTAGAAATGGGACAACACCAGTATGGGCTACTTCGCCACCCCTAATTTTAGAATTCAATCCTCTAATACGTCCAGCATTGATTCCAATACCTGCTCTTTGAGCCGTATATCTACCAACAGCCATATCACTAGAAAAAATTGAATCAAGTGTGTCGTCAACTTCTACAAGTACACAAGATGCAAATTGTCTAATAGGTGTTCTTACACCTGCCATTACTGGAGTAGGAATATTAATTTTAAATTGTGAAACAGCGTCGTAGTATTTTTTGATATAATTCATTCTTACATCACGTGGGTACTGAGAAAATAATGTTGCCGCGATCATCATGTACATATATTGCGGTGTTTCATAAATGTCACCTGTACTTCTATCTTGTACTAGATACTTGTCAACAATTTGTCTGATGCCTGCGTATGTAAAATTCATATCTCTATTATGCTTAATAAAGTTATCCATTTTTGCAAACTCATCATCAGTATACCATTGTGTGATATTAGGATCGTATACACCACGTTCTATATTTCTTGCAATAAAATATCTCATTGGTACATGATTTTCAACTGGTAGATACTTTCCAAAAACTTGTTTATGTAAAGAAAACAAAAGTAGTCGAGCCGCTACATATTGGTAATTAGGATTATCTAAAGTGATTAGATCATTTGCCGATCGAACTAATACTTCTTGTATGGTACTTGTTGTCATACCGTCAGCAAATTGTAATCCTGAATTCATTTCTACTTGTGATGATGATACACCCGATAAGCCATCGCAAGCCGCTTCTGTCATTTTGTGGATTTTTGTAATATTCAACGGTTCTTTGCGACCGTCTCTCTTAACTATCATTATATTTTCGTCTGATTTATTCATTGTCATTTTCCTACTACTATTATTCTCTGTTTCTAAATCTATTCTAGCCAAGATATTTAATCCTTACTTTACAACAATAAAATATTGTTTAAAGTTTGTCAACAAAAATCATATAACAAAAACGAAAAAATTTCCACACCAGTGTATAGCCTGTTGATAGGTATACTATAAGTTGTATGAAATCCAACGAGATACTTTGTATTTTACAGAAATATCTTCGCCTGTTGATGCATCGCTAGTATTATTAGCGGTTACAATAATTTTTCCTGAAGTAACAGAAGGGGTATTAAATGTAAGTGTTGTTGCAGTAGGACCTGCTTCAACATAATCATCTCTTATTTTTGCAACGCCAAGCGATGTGGTTACAATTACTAATCTTCCTGCTCTCACTTTTTCTGTTGACCCACCTGTTTGACCTTGGTGTGCTGAATAGTCAACATACAAAACATTTGACTCAGTAACATCTTCTGATACTACTGTGATATTGTTTGTTCCTTTTGTTATTGTCGCTTCATTTAGTTCTGTTAGTAAAACATTTGTTGACGCGGCTGGTAGTGTGTCTTCTGTGAATATAAGTGCATTTGATTTTACAAACGCAAACTCTTTTGTTCCTTTCACATTACCAACAAATTGCACCATGTCTGATGCCTGTGTTGGTGTGTCTAAATCTATTGTTAATCCTGAATCAACTATTACATTAGGTGTTGATCCACCTCTTAAATTAAGAAAACCTGGATATCCTAGTAATGATCCAAACGTATCACCTTGTGCTGGATTAAATGATGCATTGCCAGATGGTCTAGACATTGCTTCAATTGAATCTATTCCGGTTGGTTGTGTCTTTAACATTGATGACCATTCATCAGAATACAATGTTGATGCACCCGATCCATAATCAACAAAACCAACACCTGTAGTAAAATCTACAAATAATCTGTTTCTATCTTCTGCTAATGGTGTAAAGACTGCATTTGAAATTGATGCCAAACCAGTTGTGGTATTTGTTACTGTTTCATTAATACCACCTTGTGAAAACTGTATCGAACTTGTTACTGTTATTGTTACAGTATCTCCTGTTGTAGCTGTTTGTGGTTCAATTGATTCAACAATACCGGTAGCACCTGATGTTCCGCCAGTAACAGTATTACCTGCTTGGAAGGCTGGTGCACCTCCTGGTATAGTAGAACCGCCTATGATACCTGTAAGCTGACCTTTTCCTGAGTAACCACTAGTATCACCAAATTTCAAACTTACTGAGTTTGTACCTGTATCTCTATTCCAAAGATACCCTGTATCTGCTTGTGAAGTTTGTGCAATTCTGTTTACAATATCAGTTGCTATTTCTGACAATGTCCATGGTACAATAATAATCTTTGATCCGGCCTCTGGTGCTGAATTAAGTGCTATTGTGAAATTTTGATTTGCATTATGTTGAGTTACAGTAAAACCATTTGCACCCGAATCGTCTGGTATTAATTTTGTAGGTTTACCAAATACAAACTTTGTAACTGAATAAAATTCAGATGTAAAACCATCTTTACCTGCAACATCATTTACGCCTACTACTCTATATGGATTAGTAAGTTTAACTCCTGTTGCTTTATCTGTTGTTGTTACTGATAATGTACTTGTACTTGATAGTATTTGTTTACCTACCAGTGTATCTGAATCTTGATTAACACCGTCGCCATCTAAAACTACAATATTTCTAAGTTTAAAAAATAAAAGATTACCATCAATTATACTTTGTACATTATTCTGTGCATCTGGGAAGTTCTTTACTTGTACTTTAGATGCTAAACCTGATTGGTTTCCTACACCTACAAATACTTCTCTTGTGTCTAATGCTACACCAATTTCACCTTCTGCAAGTGGTTGTGGTAAGTTAGCTCTTAAACCTCTTCTATTTTTTAATCTTACAAATTTGATTGCCACGTGAATACTCCATTAACTAGTAGTATTTATAATTTTATAATATTCTTCCACCTTGTCTAGCCACAAGTCTGTGTACTTTTCAAACTCGTCACCTTGTACAAGAAACTCTTGATATTTATTATCGTGGGTTATAATAAAAATTAATCCAGCATTTATACTAGATCCATACATTTCATTGTGGGCTAGGGCATAAGCGGCACATTGCATAAAGTAATCATCAATCCATTCTCTTTTCTTGAATTTTCTAGAAGTTTTAAAATCACCAATTACAGGAGTACCTTTATATTGACAAATTAGATCGGCTGTACCTGCATATAATCCTGGAAACATCAATGGTTGCTCAATACCCCAGATTTCATCAACATTGGTCATACCTTTTTCAATAATAGTGTCACTTAATTGTTTTGCTTGTACACGAACTTGATTAGTTCCACCTGGCCTTTCTGTTCCTTCAATGTAACATTCTAAATGTTGGTGCATCAAAGAACCTAAACTGGCCGCTTCTGTTACAATACGTTGTGCTTCGACTTTGCCTACTCTTCTTTTCCACTCATTAAGTGCTGTCATATCTTTGGTCATACCAAGAATAGTTGTTACTGAGGGGAGTGCCTGAGCTGTGTTTGAATCTATATAATGACGTTTGCCATTTATAACTTTACGGGCAAGTTTTTTGTATTCGTACTTTGGATTTAATAATGACAAATTGACTTCCTATTAAGAACTTAGATTTTTGGCGCCAAAATCGGTCATGTAGTCTTTGCCTTTGTCTTGAATATCTTTGACGCCTTTTCTCATTGCGTCGACTACATCAACACCAGGAGTATCTTTTTTCATCTTGGTGTTTGCTTTTTTGGCTAATGTGTTTACTTTCTTCATGTTCTTAATAGTAGCATCTTTTGAGTACTTTGTCAAACCTGGATTTAAAGATTTTAGAGTTATATTTCCATTTGGATCAATTCTATCAATTTCTTGAAAATCTTTGGCGTAAGAGGCAAAGTTACTTGGGGTAAAACCTTTGTTAGTTTGTGCATTTAGAAATCTAACAAATTCTTCAGTTGAAAATTCACTACCTTTTTTTGATTGAAAAATTTTTAACGCACCTTCTATTGATGCGACTAGTTTTGGATCTCTTTGCGATACTAACTCGAAAAGTTTCATTACGACTTCATCTTTCTGCCTAGCGGGTCATCAGTTGGACCACTAGCAGAATCATCGCCGCCTGTTGGATCTTCCGCTGATGTGTCATCTAGCGGATCCGGTAAATCAGTTTGTGGTTCATCAGTTGCCATATCACCTGTTGGCATATCACCCATATCTTGCATTGGTGCTTCACCTTGAACTCCAAGTACTGCATTATTCACTGTTTCTTTTGCTTGTTTAATTTGATCTAGTAATGGAGCAATAGCACCATCTACGTTAGCTTTGAATTGAGCGGCTTGATCTGCGCCAAACTCATAAACCATTTGATCAACAATGGCACTCAATCTTTCATTTTGTAATTCTGACAATTCAGCTACCATATCTTGTAGTTCATCGACAAGTGATCTTGCCGCTAGTACTGTTTCTGCTTTTTCTAAATCTTGTTCAATTAAATGTTTTAAATCTGTGTAAATTGTTTTTTCAGCTAATGATTTTCTTACTTCCATAACTTTTTTGTTTAGTGATTCAATTTTTGCCATCTTGGTTGATGACATTGGTCTTTTCATTGCTTCTTTAATTCTTTTTTCAAAAGCTCTCATTTCTTTCATTTTATCTGCTGGGCTCATTGGCTTAGAAGCTACTGCCATTCCGCCTGCTGTTGTTGTTTCCATAGGTGCTCCCATTGGTTTCATTGCCACCACTGCTGGTTGTTCTTCTTTATTAGCACCACATATTTCACAACCGGAATCGCCTTCGTCATCGCAACCACACTCTTTTTCCATGTCTTGCATATTATCCATGCCGTCCATTGGAAGTGCTTTGATCATTAATACTACTGCTTCTGACAATAATAAATTTGCTGTGTATCTAGCATCTTTGTGATACGTGTTGAAAGGTAACGAAGCAATAATTGATTCTCTTCTTATTTGAAGATCAGCTTTTAATTGTTCTAACTTTTGAGCGTCTTTAAGATCATATGGAGTAAAACCGTAGTTCTTTGTTAAGGTTTCTACTACCTTATCTTTAGCCATTTCAGGTGTTTTGTTAAATTCTGTAAGTTTCATATTGCTACTTTCCTTATCTATATTTATATTTATATAAAAAATGTCATTTTTATTAAATACGATTTAACGGCCCGCCCCACTTATTATTGATATCATCAAAATAATGATGAATATCGGCTCTGATTTGTCCTAGCTTGTCAGTGTGCTCGTCTAGTCTATTTTCTAAAAATCCTATATCTTGCTCGTTGTCAGTAGCTCTAGCTGTTGCTAGTTTAGATTTTGCTGATCGTATATCCTGCATTTTTGATAGATATACTGCGTGTTTTTGCAAGAAAAACTCAATATCTCGTTCACGTGTGTTTGGATCACCATATAATTTTGTAACAATACAGAACGCAATTTCGTACAATTTTAAGTTTTTCATAATTGTTTTTTGAGTTTTTAAGTTAATAACATCATATGATCTTTCATCATTTTGTGGTGCACCATTGTTGATTTTAATCAAATATCCACCTACTCTTACACCACTTTTAGTACGTTGTGTATCGATAGCTTGATTGAATACTGGATCGGATGAGTTGTTAATAATTGCTTGAGCAAATGTAGTTTGTGCTTTTTTGTTTTTATCAAACTTCTTAAGATTAGATGCTGTTTTTTTATTAAGTTTCTTTTCGTTCTTTTGCTTTTGTCTATGCTCAGTAATTTCTCTTTTACGTGCTTCTTCCATTGCTTGATCTGTTGCATCTACATAAGCATATTGATTAGGAACATCAGGTCCCCATTTTGATACTGTATCATAGAATCTACGATGTTCTGTAATTTCTCTAGTAGATAATTTGCTTAATCTATCTTTTAAGTCGTCAGAACTGCGTTGAGGCTGTTTTACATCCTCAATTCTACGATCAGGCCTCCTACGTCTACGCAGGAATTTACTTTTTCCGTATTTTGTCATATCTGTTTTCTTTATATTCGTTTATGTTTGGCCTTTTGATTTTGCCTGTTGCATTAACGAAGGTATTATTTGCATAGGATTAATATCTGTTTTTGTTGTCTTTGCCGGCTGAGCTGGTGACTTTGTAGTTACCTGTGCTTTGTTCGGATTCGTAACATTAACCTCATGCTCTTCACCACTATCAGTTGTTATTTTAAATTTTTGTTCAAGTAGTGCAATATTGTTTGTATTTAGTGCTGAAGTTACATCCATGTAATCCTTCAACGTAAATGTTTTTAATTGTTCTTTAATTGTGTCTGTTTCAACAGTTAATACTTTCTTTAAAGAATCTAGCAATCCTTCATTAACATCAACTGTTCTAATTATATCATCTTTTATATTCATTATCTTCTTCTATTCATTCTAGCAATAATTCTACTTGCTGGGTTGAATCTTTTTGTTCTCATTGCTTTTCTAACCATTCTTTTGCCTAGTCTTGCTTTTGTTTTCTTTAGAATAAATCTTTTCTTAATATCTAAAGGTTGTCCGCATACAGCTGGATTGGCAACAATTCTTCCTTTTTTTCTGCCGTAAGTACATCTGTACTTTTTAACTACCTTTGTACCTTTACGACCAAATATTAGTTTGGCTTCATCTAAACCAACACTCAAAACATCAGCAACCAACATTATGTTCTCATGCCTTTTAATGCTGTGTTTAATCTTTTTACTCTTTTTGACATTGGATCATATTTTTTAGTAATCTGTGCTCTACGTGTCATTCTTGTATTTGACTTTCTTCTTGTTTTTTTCATTCTATATGATCTTTTTACATCTAATGGTTTTGTACAAGTTGATGGATCTGCAACAATCCTGCCTTTTCTTGGTCCTGAACTACATCTAAATCTTTTCTTGATACCACCTGACTTACCATGTGCTTGTGATCTTCCATAGATCTGTTTTAATTCTTGAAGTGTTCCTTCAAAAACTATCTTGCTACTTGGACCAGTAATATCTAAGACTTCTGTAATTTTCATTATAAAATTATAAACCTTTTGCAATAATTGTAAACAATGTACCTAGTAGTGTAATAAAAAGAGTACCCATACTCCAAAATATTACTCTTTCTAACTTGGTAAATTTATCATCTAATTCTGTTTCAAGTTTAGTTATTTCTTGATCAACTTTGTTAAATCTAGAATTAATTTCATCATGTCTTTCACGTGAAATAGCCACGTGTGCTTCAAGACTTTCAAATTCAATCGCGGCTGGATTTGAGCTAATATAACTCTTTTGTTGTGCCGCTTGTTTTCGATCTTCGTCTGCCATTTACATTCTCTCCGTATGAATTATTTCAGTATTAATACTACTATTTAACGTATTTACTTCTCCGCCTTCTAAAACAGTACCATCAAGTGTGTCAACTAACACACCTACAGGATTTTCATGTTTTTTAAAGCAATCTAGTGTAGTTACACCAAATTTAAAGCTATAGCCTTCTCCTTTTAAATTAGATGTATAATCTTGTAGTTTTTTTACTACTGTAGGATTATTTCTAATTGCTATACTATGATATTTCTCTATCATTACCATTATAGATTCAAAATCTTTTTGACTGGTATCTTCATAATTATCAGTTGCTTTTATATTTATTTTTGTGTACAAAGTATATATTTCTAAATTCTTAGAAAAACTTTTTAAACTTTTAGATTTAGGCAAGTTTAATAATACTGACATGATTAGCTCTTTAAATTTCTAGTTTTAAAATCAACTTTTTGTTGCCACTTTTTATCTCTTACTAATTTGTAACCAGCATATCCACCAATTAGTGCGGCTCCTACTGCTACTGCTGGTGACATTTTTTGTTGATCTTTTACTTTATCTTCTAGTCTTCTTTCTCTAGACATCTGTTGTAAGTGTATTAATAATTCTGACCTTGGTGAAGCTGATCTTAGGTACTGCATTGTTCTCACAACAACCATTGCTTTTTCTCTTGATTTTAAAATAGGGAAATCAGCTGTTAGTCTTCTTATAGCTCTTAATGAACTATCGTCAATCATTAACATTCGAGAAACTCTCATTAAGTATCTGCTCAATGATCTTTGATTTACACCATTTGAAACAATATAGTTTAAAAATTCTCTCAGGTAAACTGTATTAATTTGTAATCTTTTTTGAAATATTTTACTGTTTTCTTCATCAGCAAATCTAATCACTGATCCTGTACCTGCTAGTGCATGAAGTAAAATATATAAGTCTGTACCATTATTTCTGAAGTAATCAAAGTTACTATATGAAGCTGTTCTATAAGCATACCTTGAAGCAATGTTGGCATACTTGTATTCATAATTTAAAATTACTAATGCACAAAATTCAGCAAATGCAAGATCGGCCGCACCTTTGGCAGAATACTTACTTACTGATTTTCTATTTCTAAACTGTCTACTTTCAGATAAGTCATTTAATAAATTTAAATTTAATTCTAAATCTTCTTTGTTAAAATTTTTTCTTGAAAAATCTAATCTATCTACAATTTTAACTGCGTTGCCAATACGATCAACTGCAACAAAACCTTCTGGGTCACTAACTCTTAACTCGCCGTCAACTTCATCAAAAGTATCTATAGCTTTTATATTTCTTATTTTTTGATAGATAGCATTTTTAATTGCACCTAACTTTAACCACATTGAATAAAAACTTTGTAAGTTCTGATTGTTAGTATCTAAAAACTGTAGCCCTTGCTCAAGTGCGGCTAATTTTCTTTGTCCTGCAGGACCTTCTGGGCCTGTTTTTAATTTTGCTATTGCATCATTGGCTCTTCGTTTGTAATCTTCTACAAATGAATTATAAAATTTTGTAGGATCTTGTTCAATAACACCTTGCTTAATATTATTGTTCATGTTTGCGGCAATAATATCTTTTAAATTTTTACCAGCTTCAGTACTATCTAAAAATTGAAATGCATTACCAATTGATTTGTAATAAGTGTTTGCTTGTTCAATTGATGTTTTTACTTGTTTGTATTCTTGTTCTGTAAAATTAACCATTCCTGAAACATCTTTAATATATGCATCATCAAACCAAACATCTGGTGTTGGTGTAAGATCTGATAAATCAATATTAAAAGATGCATTCATATCTTCTAAACTTTCACCTTCATATTTTGTATGAAATACAATACCAACTTTTGCTGACATCATTTTTTTTGCTAAATCAGAATCAGAAGGTACTGCGTATGTAAGTAGTTGTGGCTTAAATGTAATATAAGGCTTACCTTCGAAACTTTTTGTTTGTATATCACCTTGTGTAAACATTAAGTCGCCTTGTAATACTCCTTTAATGTTTAACTTTTTTAAATGTTCGTATGCTAGTTTTAATTTTGCTCTTAAACCACTCTTATCTTTAAGCTCATCGCCTTGTTTTTGATCAGCATGATTGGTTTCAACATCATCAATTGATTTGTTTAATTTTGGATTTTTGTTGAATACTCCTTTTGTACCTACAAAGAACTCGCCATCTCTAGGATCAGTACCACAAATTATTGCAGGTGAACCATCCCATTTTGTTGTAATATTGATTTTTTTATTTGAGTGACCTTTTAGCATATCTGCTAAAGAGTTTAAGGTTTGAATGGCATCTGCGGCGCCTGGTTTACCCTTAAACAAACTGAGATCTTCTAGGTGAGTAAGATGTGTATTGAGATCTTCTTTAATATGATCTAGTTCATTAATCTTCATGCTTTTCTACCTTACGTATACCTCTTTCAAACTTGTTTGGATCGCCAGCTTTAATACTGTTAAGTAATCTTCTAGTAAGATCATTAGCAACATCTTCGCTAAAATTTTCATTAATTAGATTCACTAAATTAATAGCAGAATTAATCACGTGTGAACCACGCGATTCTACTACATGAGATAGATTTCTTTTGGGGAAAGACTCATTAATTTCATCTAATATGGATCTTGACTGCTTTTTCATAATATAAATGTACCTTCTTTATATATTTATAATTATATAAAGATAATTTTAACAGGTACTAATCCTTGCTGTCAAATGCTGATTTTTTGCTTTTAAGCAAATCTCTTAATTTTGCTACTTCTTCTACTTTTTCAACTACTTGAGCACCCTCGGATTTATTGCTTACTGTACTTGTTCTTTTCTTTATATTATCTAATACATTTGATGAAGATGTAGCTACTGTATCTTCAATTTCGCTATCATCGAGATCAGTAATTTTCAAGTTATCAACATCAAATGCTAAATCAATCTTTGATCCAACACCCCCAGATGATCTTGTTTTAATTAGCTGTAGCTGATATCTTCCACGTTCACGCATTGCTCTTGATGTAAAAATACCAATAACATTATCTGCTGTTTGTATTTTACTTAAACCACCTGCAATATGCGATTGATCAAACTCTATTTCTTCAATACTTGTTCTGTTTAACTGCGATGCTGTTGCTAGTGGAACTTCAAGCTCTACTGCCAAATTTCTTAGCTCTTCTGCAACATATTTGTCTTTAATGTATAAGTCACTTGGTGCAATTCTTTTTGATATTGGCATTAACAAATCTAAATAGTCAACACAAATACAATCAACTTTGATGTTTGTCTGTACTGTGTATTCTCTAATATATGTTCTTAAATCATTTGCAGTAACTCCACTTGGCAAATATTTGACTTGTAACTTACCTGCTTTTTTACCTGCCATTCTAACTTGTAAGTCAACATCATCAATCTTTTTAAATATTTCACCTGTTGGAATATCAGTTGTCATAGAGTCAATTCTCATTGCTGATAGTTCTTCACTCAATTCAAAAGTAAAATATACAACATTAAGTCCTGTCATTACCCAGTTCAATGCCAAGTTTTGTAAGAATAAAGATTTACCTGCACCGGATTGTCCTGCAAATATATTCAATTCACCTTTGTTAAATCCACCATACAGTTTTTTGTCTAATCCTTTCCAGCCTGTGCTTATTGTTCCATTATTATCTTTGAGTGATAATAATCTTGCTTTCGGATCTAAAAAGTATTCTGTACCTAAGTCTCTTGTTAATCCAATACGTACTGCATTTTTAATCTTTTCTTCTACAACACCATAATCACCTTGTTCCAATAAATCAGTTGAATCAATAATTGCTATCTCTAATGCTTTGTGTCTACAAAATGTTTCATATTCTTTCATGAACCATTCTTTATGCCTGTCATCTATATCTGGAACTTTGTTTAATTCAACACCAGTTTCTGCTTTAATTTGTTCTACTGTTGGAACTGCATTATGCTCTCTAGAATGATCCCAAATAAATTTAATTGCTGGCGCCAGATTTCTTACAAAGAATTTTGTTCTTGTAATATTAGCTACTCTTACGTAAAGAGATGGATCAGTAATCATAAACTCAATAAAGAGTTTTTGTAAGTCTGCTGAATAATCTTTTACTTTTTCTTTATGTTGTGCCATAGTTCACCATTATAACTTATTTTTTATCATTTCGCAAGTAATTCCATGATATAGGAAATTCTTGTTCAGTTAATTCATCAATCAAGTCTGCTACTACTCTTGTTTCAGCTTGAGTATCATCTGCACATCTCAAGTTACAAACTCTAGCGAAGGCATACAACGTTCCACTCCAATACCATTCTGTCATCATATTTTGTGGTAATACCATTCTTGCCATCTCTGGAGCAATATTGGCTTCAAGCATTCTATCATATGTATCACAGGCGTGACCAATTAATTCTGATACATCAAATTCAATTGCTTCGTTGCTACTACCTTGTTTCTTATCTTCAGCTTTTAACCTCCAGTTATCTGGAATAAAAAATTCTGGATCATCATCAACGTATCTTCTTGATACTTCATTCCAAGCTAACCCAACTTGATGTTTTACTAATTGTCTTGCTACAAATACAGGAGCCTTAATTCTAAATTGCAAAGTGCAATGTGCAAAAGGTGACCAATGTTCATGTGTTGCAAGATACTTAATTAATTTTTCATCTTTATCTTGTAATAATCCAGGTGTTTTACCTGATGGTGTAATTGTATCCCATTCTGACTCTTTTGCAAACGACACCCTAGCGGCATTTACTACTGTCAAATCTGAACCCATTTTATCAACGAGTGATACTTGCATTTGTTTCTACTCCTTTGTTTCCTTGGAATAATTCTAGTATCTGTAAAATTGCCTCATGCATATAAACTTTTTCAAATAAATGTGTTACTGTGTTTTGTAAATCTATTATTTGATAAGATATAAACAGATTTGAAAGAGCCATTACGGCAACCAAAATTATAATAAGAGCCCTTTCTCTTTTACTCACTAGTTACTTCCTTGTATTCTCCCTGTAGCAATCAATATACTTTCTAAATCATCTTGCTCAGCGACTGTGTCATGCCAGTTGTTTTTAAAGGCAACACTTATTGCTTTTTTTAATACAGAAGGTTTTATATCCATATCTTTACCTACTGTCTTTACAAGATCTGTCATAGCTTCATTTAGATCTTGTGATTGCTGTTTTATATTACAGCCTTCTTGTATCGTATTTTTGAGCTTTGCAATTTGCTCATTGTTTAATGTTCTTGACATAATTTATCCTTTAATATACCTTTACTACTTTATCTGCAATACCATACTTGACAGCTTCTTTGGCAGATAACCAAACATCTTGTGGTGGTAATAAAACTTCTCTGATTGTTTTTTCAGACATACCTGTACAAGCCTTGTAATGTGCCAACATACGTTCTGTAGAAAGTTCAAACTCTCTAACTCTTGCAAATAGTTCGTGTTCTTTACCACCAGATCCCCATGAGTACTGATGCGATAGTATTGATGTATTTGGAGTAATAACTCTTCTTCCTTTATGACCCGCCATAAATGTTAGTACACCACAAGATGCAATCAATCCTAGTCCAACAGTTTTAATTGGTATAGCCGAACCTTTCATTGTATCAATTAAGGCAAAAGCGGCGTGTACCGATCCACCTGGTGAATTGATTACTAATGTAATCTCTTTTGGTCTTCTTGATTGTGGCATTAGATTCTTTTCAATAATTGTATTAATTACTGGTGCTGTAGACTTTGCGTTGAAGTCTTCAGAAAAGTAAATTATACCTTGTTCCCACATCATCATACCTGGTTGCATTGGATTAGGACCTTGTCCTTTATCTGGACCAGATTTTGTTGTTATCTCTTCTTTGGTTGCCATTTTATGCTCCTATTTTGGTTAATACTTGAATCTTCGTTTTACTACGAACAATATTATCAATTATCATTCTTATTGTTAATATCTGACCATATTTTTGTACTGCGTCAGCACAGTCTTTAATTCCTGTTTCAAATTCTGGAAAGCTAACTGACCAATCATTATCTAGTGCTGTCTTTACAAGTTTGTTACCTGCTTTGTCTTTATCAGCACAAACAATTATTTCACTGGTTGTTTTTGCTTTGTTAATCAAATTAATTTGATTAGGATTTAATTCATTATGTAATACTGCAACACCATCTATTGCAATAGCATCAAATACACCTTCAACTAGTATAACATATTTTCTTTCTTTAAACAAGTTATCCATGTTAAACATATATCCTGGTTGTGAACTTGTATAATACTTTGGTCCTTTAGAATCGTTGAATAGTCTGGCACTATAGCCTACTGTTTTGCCGTTGTATGTGAATGGTACTATTACACGATTATTAAAGTTATTGTATGCGACGTTTGTATAGTAGTAGTTTTTATAGAATAGTAAATTACGTTGGTGTATGTATTTGTAAAGCTGTATTATATTAGCGGCATCTTTTGGATCCGTAAACTCTTCAAATAATTTTGCACCTTGTGGTAATGCTACTTCTTTAAATGTTATATCATCATACGATGGCTTGAATGTATCAGGCTCATCAGATTTTTCTTTCATTGCCTGAAGTTGTAACGTCTTTACTTCACTGTCGCTAAATCCTATACCTGTTAATAACATTCTCATTTTTTTGTTAAGTAGTCTGCCTGTCTGGTAACTGGCTTTGTAATTACAGTTAAAACAATGATAACTCAATCCATCTTTGAATACAAATCCGCCGCGGCTTTTAGTATCATTACGTGATTGTCCTTGTGATGCACACATTGGACAATTGATTGTTAACCAACCACTTGGTGTAACCTTTTTTCGCACGGGTAGTTTTGTTAGTATTTCAGTTCTTAAGTCCATACAAGTAATATAACAAATTACTTGCTGAATGTCAATCTAAACTCTGGATTTGTTTCTTCCAACACCAACTTGGTGCAATTTGAATCGGTTGGATCGGTTTTCCATTTGTGCATAACCAATTTCACGACATATATCGTACAACGACATTTTGTAATTTTTAGTATGTTCTAGTAGTGTGTTTGTTCTTTCCATTAGCCACATAGCCATTTCTTTTGATTCATCTTCATTTCTGGCTACATTTATAACACCTTCAATCATAATGTTGTAAGCAATTTTTACTAATTCTGCAGGCACATACAATATTCCTTTTGATTCAAACTCTTTGGCCATGTCTGCTTCTATTCCTGGTTGCCAATAGTCATCGTTGTTACAAATTACTATTTTATGTTTTTCAAGATGTGCTATACTTCCGTAACTGCTGACACCTTGTAGCAACAAAGCAATTGGTGAGTCTGGATCTGGGTTTCTTGGTTTCATTGATGCTGTTAATCTCAATGTCTGTGCTGGTGTTCCATATACAGCATAATTGGTAGGTAATCCATTGTAGTAGTGATCTTCTAATACTTTGTAACAACCAACTAGTGTATCATAGAAACATTCACTCAATTTATCTCGAGATATGTCTAGAAATTTGTTTACACCTTGTGTAATTTTTTTGAGACCTTTTCTGTCTTCATCTTTTAGTATGTCCACTACGCCATCAGATAGACAATAAAAATTATCTTTATGGCTGTTAAGATATGTTTGTATGAATTTAAAAAAATTCATATATTGTGCAGGACCAATGCTACTGCTATACATAAATTTGCTTGTGATTACAAATACACCTGCGCCATATTCAATACCTGCTAATGCATTTTTGGCACACATTTTTTTAGCTTTCTCAACTGCATGATGTTGTAGTTCTAGTGCATCTGGTATTGCAACCAGATCTATGTGTATACCTAAATTCTTGTGAGATGTTTGTTTAGGAACAACATATACTGCTGACAAACCGAAATCTCTATTGTACAGATATTCAGCTTTCTGTAAATTTGAACTGATTGATATGGGAGTAATTTCAAACTTCAGGGGCATTATGATCTCAACAACACTTTGTCAACTGTACCAGATGTAGCAACATATTCTACTCTGATATGTGGTGATGAGCAAGTGAACACAAAAGGATTAACTCCTGACTCAGCTGAAAAACTTAAACTTTTTGTACCTCCTGACAATGGTATTGGAAACCAATCATCGTCATTAGTAGAAGCTATTATGTCAAGATTACCTTGAACTTGAACTGTTCCTGTAAAGTTTGTTGAGTAAATTGCAATAGTATGTTTATGATTTTCATTGCCTTTGAAATTATCACTATAATTTTTGCTATTTCTAACTGTAAAGTTTGTAACTTCTTGTGTTGGTTGATGACCTGGGTAATATCCAGTTTCTAGTTGTATTGTGCCTTCTACATATCCCGCTAAATCTGTGTACACCGGCATGGTGTTGTTGGACGAATCTGCTAAAAATACTGTGTAACTATACAAATCTTCTGACAAAGAGTTTAATTCTCTTGCTAAAATTGACAGGCTAACCTTGCCAGATAGTGCATTTACCTTTGTCATAGACTTCTGTAGTATGGATTTTTTGCTCTTTGCATTTATCAGATTAAAAACAACAGTATGATTTGTTACATCAACTTTCCTATTGCTCTCGTCTTTAAGAGTAAAAGAAACGTTATTATCTACGCCTTTATGTATTTTAATTACTTTGTCGTACATAGTTCTAATGCAAAATCCTGTGTTTAATGTATTTACTGATAAAGTGTGTTCATTTGTGTAAAAATATAAATCGTTGCTCATTTGTCGGTTCCATTGTATACTTATTTATTTACTAAATTCAAAAGAGATAAATTAGTATAGTATGGACGTATTAGAGCTTAAAGAAAAGTTTCCGTTTTTAACTTGTATTAAGTATGCAAGTCAGGAATTTATAGGTGTTATTCAAAATAGTGACCAAATAGTCACTTCAATGTACGTCTACGACAACATTACATCTCCTGAGCTTAAAAAGGTATTTTTAGATATGGGTGAAATGTGGTGGTGGGAATCAAATAGATTAATTCCTATTAACATATTTTTAAGTGGAGATTTTGATGTTTTCAACCACTCACTTAAAAACTTTGTTACTAAAGATCTTGAAGTAGTATTTGGTCCAATGACCAGTATGCAAAATGTAATAAGAAAAAGAATTAAAAGAAGACAAATATCACTAGTTAATAAAACTGTTAAGAAACAGCTTGTTCAACAATCAGATTCATCTGAACAAGAATAGCATGAGCATACGCAATGGCGTGTGCCTTTTTAAAGTAGTATGCTCCATCACTTGGCTTCTGCCATACTTCGTTCATTATTTCTGTCCACGTCTTGTTTAGTAAATGTCTCTTTGCTGGTCTGATTATTGCTAATACCGCCGCTAGTTGTTCTATGTTCTGTGGTTTCAACTGTTTTAAAATCTGGCTGTGATCTCCTACGTGAAAGAGTTCTTTCACGAAATCTTCGTGCCCAAGTAGTTCCCATACTGGCTCTTTTTCTAATAACTGGTTAAGATGTTCTTCACTTTTAATCTGTTTATACAAACTGACGTTTAAAAAATCTAATTTAAAATACCCTCTATCTTCTGCTTGTTTGTAATCTATATTTGCTGATTGCGTAAATGGATTCACAGGTATATCTGTAAAGTATACTCCTGTGTTATGCTTTTTAGTTTCTTTATCTGTAATAATTGATGCAGGAGTATGTTTCAACTTTTCTAATAGTTGAGTTCTATCTGCTAGATCTATATCAATATCAGTTTTGGCTATCGAAGTCATGTACTGGAAAATCTCTATGTAATATTCTTATTTGAGTGCCTTGGATTGGTAAACATACATCCATATCATCGAATGCTCTTGTAAATTTACAATCTTTATTTGTTAAATTTGAAAGTATAATATCATTTGTTGATTTTTGTCCATCGGCAGTTAACGCCATATCAACACCTGTCTTAATAGTTGATGCAATTTCTAATTGCGTGGCTTGTTGAGCTGTAAAAACCACAAATGGATTTGAACAACCTGTACACAATAAAAGTACTAATACTATAAACCAACTTTTCATATGTTTGCTTTCTTCATTACTTGTTTAACAAATATAACATCTTCTTTGTTTTTGTCAAATAGATTATTCCAATATATTGGACTGATGTATTTATTCACTAATTTTAGCTGTTCATCGCTAAAACTAGTTAATGCGTCCAATCCTCCTTTGGAATGATACAATATCCATGGCGATAATTTACCAGCGGTTATATAAAATACCAACCTATTTGCTGTAACTAATTTGAAAAACATTGCCCAATCTTCATTGCATTCATCAGCCCATTTTTTCATTGTTAGTACTGATCTTTCAAGTGCCTTTTGTGGTGTTTCAATTTTTAAATTTTCTATAATGTATTCTTCATATACAGTATCACTTGACCAACGTTCAAGTTTTACTTTTTTGCTGATTAAATAATCAAGATATTTGTCAGGAGATACAACATTTACCTCAACAAGATATCTACCAAATTCTATAAAAGAATTCCAGTATTTGCTTTTTGCAAAATCATCATATGATTTATCCTTTCTCATATGAGGCATTGTTTTCTCATAGAAGTATGTAAATGAATAAAATGCCAGTCTGGCAAATTTTTCATCTTTAACTTTATATCTATAATCTAATTTTGCGTCTGTCATTTCAGTAACAGTTTAATCTCTTTGTCTTCCCAACCTAAATCTATTGCTAGATTTCTTATATCATCTTTTGTCATAATTTCTTTTAACAGTTCTTTTTCATCTAGTTTTGCATTTGGATATGCTTCAGATAACAGTTCATCAACTTTACTTTTTTTGCCTTTGCCTTTTGGTGCTTTAATCCATGGATGAAACATTTTCTTTTTAACACCGCAAACAGCTAATAGTTTCCAGAATAATTCTGAGTCACCACCGTGCTTCTGTATTAAAGAAAAGTTTTTATTACAAAATTCATTTACAGCTAAAAGATAATGTTCTTTTAATTGTTGTTGTCCATCTGTAGAACTTGCAAATCGCATTGCCAAGTATGGAGAAAATGATTTTTTAATTTCGTCATCAAGCTCGTTATACCATTTTTTATTTCCAGAATCAATCTGATATAACATCTGATTTAAATTAATCTTTTCTTTTGCCATTAAAATACTTCCTCTGCTATTCCCAAGACTTCAGCAAGTCCAAGAAAAAATGCCAACGCAATTACAGAACCACTATAGGCCGCAACAAGACAACCTGCTATTCTTAAACTGCTTTTAACTAAACTAATATAAAAATGTGCCTTACCTGGGTCTTTTGTTGTTATCATTATATTAAACTTCCTAAGTCTATATTGTCAAATACATGATTATATTCTTTGCAAAAGAATACACATCTTGGTTTATCACCATCTTCAATTGGAATTGCTAGTAAATGTCCATTCTTTAATTTTGGTACGTGCCAGTTTACTTCTTGAAATACGTTTAGAATTTTTGGTTCAGCATAGTTTGGCATATAAGATGATATAGGATTAAACAACAATGTTTCAAAACCTCTTGTGTTTAAACTTGTTAGTGGAATAACATCTGCTCTACCTAATTCTGGTTCACAAGCAAGTATACTCCAATCCATTGGCATTTGTATTGTTTTTCCTTTTATTTCTAATACTACAGCAGGAGAAGAAAACTTTTCTAAAAAGATTAGTGGTATAAAGAAATAGTCTGGATCTTTGGTACTACAATCTAATATACAATATTGTAAGTCTTCTACTTCGTCTGGTATGTCGTTCAAGTTGTAAGCCTGATTATCAACCGTTAATATTTTTATCATATGTTTACCTTTTCTATAGTATACGGGTATTTTGCTTCTTTGTAAAACTTTTTTCTTTCAGTTAAGTGTCTTTTGGAAAATTTACAGCTTGAAGTGATATCCCATATTTGCACGTGATCTTTATCTTTGGCTCTTCTTATGCCTCTTCCAATTGACTGTATAACTCTAACAAAAGATTTACCAGGCTCAACTAAAACTAAATTGAATATTCTTGGCAAGTTAATCCCTACTGCCGCTACACCATATGTAGCAATAAGAACTTTATTCTGTTCTGTTGCTACTTCATTATACTCTTCTTGTCTATCTTCCATCTTTGTTTTACCTTGAATAAATGTGCCTCCTACTATTAAATCTTCTAGTAAATGTCCTGTTTTTATTCTATCAACAAGTATCAATGTGTTTCCTGAATTACGTATTTCTTCAATGAGATTAGAAATAAAACCTAGTCTATTTTCATTTGAAGTCAAATAAGATACTTCATTTTGATAAGTTGGAAACTGTCCAAAGTCTTGTGTCTGTATAATATTTACGTGACAGTTTGCTAATACTCCCTTATCTTGTAATTCACTTGCTGACAGTTTATTAATTACTGGTCCTAGTCCGCATAATAAACTTGTAAACTCATAATCTTGTTTTGGTATTGTTCCTGTTAGTCCAAATCTCATTGGAACTTTAGCAAATACGCCTGTAAGTAATTGCTTTAGTACGTCAGCTTTTGCCATGTGTACTTCATCTACCATCACACAAACAACATCTCTAATAAAATGTTCTATGTCAGCATCGTCAATTTCAGCTTTAGTTTTCTTTAACATTACATTAAGACTTTGCCATGTACAAATTGTATGTGTATGATCAAATTCTTTTCTTTCACCATAATAAACACCTACATCTAATCCAATATTTTTATAGTCTTCTTCTGTTTGTGTTACAAGTGACTTGTTTGGAACAATAACTATTGTTCTACCATACTGTTCTGATATTTTAGATAATGTTGCAGTAATAATTGTTTTACCTGCACCTGTGGCGATTTCTTGTAAAGATTGTGGATTTTCTAAATAGTTGTTAATTGCATCTACTTGATAATCTCTTAACTCAATTGGCTGACCTTCATGTGTATGTCCTTTAGGCCATCTAATATTACTGAGATAATTTTTATCAATAGCATCAAATTTCAAATCAAATGATTTTCTAAAATCATCAATATCAAGTTGATAACCTTCTTCTTCTATGATAGGTAATATTTTATCTAATAAATTTAAATAAGTTCTACCGCCAATATCACAAAATCTTATGTTACCATCCCATCTACCAAGTTTATATGATGGCAGATGATATGCATACGGTACAAAGAATTTTAATTTGTCGGAAATCTTTCTTCTAGTATTAACATCTAGGCCATCAAACTTGACATTAACTTCGTCTTTGATTATCAGAATTGCTTTTTTCATATTTCATACTATATCTCAGGTTGAATATCTGGAACATATAACTCCCATTCTAGCATTTCAACTGTTTGTATTAAATAATCAATTTCAGTTCGAATGTTATAAAGTTGTTCTTGGATATCCAAATATAAAAAATACGAAGAAACAACAAGTACAATAAAGACTGTGTAACATATTCCAAAAATAATATCTCTAGTATTCATTTTTTATTATCCAATTCATATTATTAATATACAAGCTATTCTTGTATTTGTCAATTGTTTTTTGCAAATAGTTCGGCATCATCTAGTCCTGCCACTCTCAATTTGACAATATTATTGATTTGAAATTGCTTGGCATCAATTGCTTTTAATAGCCCAAGATATTTGTTTCGTAGTAGAGCAAACTCATTTGTTACCTTAGACATATTAACAACCTCATCTTCACCATCAATATAATTTTTTACATCATTTGATGTTAATGCTCTGTTGTAAGTTTCTAGTAACTTTTTATAATGTTTTGCTCTAACTCTTCTTAGTTCAATATTAAGATATTCTAATATTGCTTCAATTTCTTGTAGTTGGTTAAATCTGTGTTCAACAATGCCTGGAACTTTTGATGCATTTTTTTCAATGTTTCCGGATAGGCCACAATCAACTCTTGCTTGTTCAAGTTGATCTTCATAATATTCCATACAAGGAACTAACTTTCCTAGATCGCTTGTAACCTGTCCATACCAATTAGTAGCCATCGTTATCTTCATCATCGGAGAATGCATCTTCTTCTTCATCTTCTCCAAATAGTTCTGTATAAGCATCACTCAAACGGACGTCTGCTTCTTTTACTTTTTCCCAGTCTTGCCCATCTAGATGAATATTATCTAAGTAACTAACGAACGAAACTGCCGCGGCATCTTTATCTTTGTCAGGAATATATTCTACAAGTCTTTCCCAGACTTCTAAAATTACATCTAATTCATCACTCGTTGCTGTCATCGGTAATCTCCTCTTTAGTTTTTTCAATCTCTTTAAATTCGGCCATAATCATATCAAGATTTTCACCTGTCCAATCTTTTCTATAGTGTTTATGCTCTTTACCAAATCGATCAACATATCTAAGTCTATTACCATCCTTGACCAACATACCTTTTTTCTCAAATAATTCAACAAGTCCTGAATATGGATTCATTCCAGTCTCATATGGAATCTTAACTTGTACAGATTCAAAAGGTTTATTAAATCTTGTTTTCATAACTTTAATTGCTGATCTAATACCTCTTATGTCTGAAATTTTATTTCCAGCTTCATCTTCTTTTAGTTTGAGTTTTTTCATTGCTATAACAATACTACTTGCATAGATAAATCCTTGTCCACCTGATATTTTATCATCTGGATCAAACATATCTTGTGATGCATACGTATGGTTAGTACATAGCATACCAATATTCAATTCACCAAACATATTAACACAATTTCTTACAAGTGCTGTTAAGGCTTTTGGTTTTCTACCCATATCACCTTTCATATCACCTTTTTCAAATTGGTCTCTGTCTGTTGGTGTCAACAACATACCCAATGAGTCAATTACAAACATTATTTTTGGTCTTTCTGATTTTTCTAATGCTCCATAATCTGCTCTGTATTTTGTTACAAACTCTGCTATTGTCTTTGCAACATCGTCAACCATTGCAACATTAATTCTCATCAATTTGTCAGGTGATGTGTCTACATCAAGTGCTTGTAACCATGATTCATCTAATGCATTTTCTGAGTCAAAAACAATACAAAATATTCCTTGCTTTTGTGCATTTGAAATAATGTTACCGGACGCAATCAAACTTTTGCCTGATCCTGATTCACCCGCTAACATTGTTACCCTACCAAGTGGAATACCTTTTTCAAAGTCGCCACTGATAAGATGATTTAAAGTATAATTTCCTGTTGATATCCATGTTGTTGGATCTGAATCAAAGCCTACAGAGATACCTTGGATACTTTTTGTTAAACTGTTTCTAAATTTACTTACGTCGAAAGGTCTTACCATTTTAATCTCCAGAATAAAGAGTGTGCCGAAGCACACCCTTCATTATATGTTATTTTACTTTTTTTGTCTAGCTCTAATCATCGCCAAGATATCATCTGCATTATTAGATGCAGGCTCACTTGAGGCAGTTGTAGTTGCCGCGGATGTTGTTGCCATTGCAGGTTCTGGAGTTGGTTGTACTACAACCTCTGGCTCCTTCGCTGGTGCAGTTTCAACTACTGGTGCAGTTTCAACAGCCGGTGCAGACTGACTTGCCGCCGGAGATGTTGTTGCAGTTGTAGTAGTTGCATTTGAACCACCTGAACCACTTACTTGTAATCCAGCTGGTCTGTAATACTGACTAAATCTATCTGGATCATAAAGTTCGCCATCTACTGATGCTTTGAACAATTCTGAAATTGCATTCAACTCATCTTGTGATGGTTTCTTTGGTAGATAATCAGAAAGATTATGTAAGCCATGTTCTTTCATTGCTGAAAGTTCACTATCGCTTAATGCTCTTTCTTTAAACGACCATGATGATGTTGAATAATCAGCATAGCCACCTTTTTGAGTTTTAGTTAATTTAAACTCTCTACCTTTTGTTAAATCAGTTGGAAGATCTTCCATCTCTGGATTCATTAATGCTGATCTAATAATATTGTAGATAGACGGATTAATTACAAAACGTCTAATCGGATTTTCTGGAGTAGTATCTTCATCAAGTGGAGAATTTACTACAAACCCTTGGAAAATATAAGATCTCTTCTTCCAATATTTTCTACCCATGTCTTCTAGACTTGGATCTTTAAACCAAGGTCTTACTTCAGCAAGTACCGGACATGGTTCGCCCCACATCTCATTACATGGAACTTGTACCAATGTTGGTTTTGCTTCTTGACCTTTGATTCCTGCAAAAGGAAGTTTGATCATTTGTCTTTCTACCCAAAAGAAAGTGTTGCTTTGATCAGCATCGGGTAAAAATCTTAGTGTCGCAGTTGTACCCTCTGGAATGTTCCAGAATGGATAAATTGCGTTGTCATTTGTGGATTGCTTTGACTGTTTGTTGTCTTGTTCAGCCAGTTTAGCACGTATTTCTGCTAGTGTTGTCATACTTTGAGCCTCCTATTAGCCTGTGTTAGTATATGTTTGCCTAAGTTTCAATAATGTATTAAACATTATCTACTAGTATATTTATCTTATATTCAAAAGTCAAGTCTTTTTTGGTAAATTTTTTATCTTTTTTGCCACCACCAACAATACTTGGGTTTGATCATAGTAAGTTTGTCAGCTTTTATGCTGTTTTTTCGTCTTTCCACTTCACGTGTAATTACGTCAAATGATTCACTTCCTGGACGCATTATCTCTTGATAATTTTCCAAATCAGATTCAGATAAGGTTTCAACTATTTCATATCGTAGCTCAACTGGCTTATGAAAAACTAAATTATATTTGTCTGTATATTCTTTAATTGCAAACGCATTCCATATAAAATTATTTTCGCCGCCTGTTGGTAAATCCTTCATAAGTGTATCAAAATCACTTCTTGTTCTCATTACAATATACCCGCCAGGCTTTACCCAACTAATTGCTAAATTTAAATTATGTTCGATATGTTCTTTGTTTGATGTGTTAATTGATCCAAGTACTAATACAATATCAGCTGACTCTTTTGTAAAAAAATTATCTGCTTCTGTAAAATTGCAAACCAAATCATTATTGCCATAATCTGTGCTATCAAATCCTACAAGATTCTGTATCTTGCCTTTCCAATAGTTAAAACCACAACCGCAATCAATTACAAACTTTGGATCATATGAATTTACGCTGGCCGCAAAGTCTGGCATATCTGTACTATGAAATCTTGACTCGAGTGCTCTTGGTAAAATATATTTCCACTCGCTGTATTTTTCTTTTATTTTTTGATCTATTTTATCTATTGACATTTTTTGTTAGCTCTATTGCAATTCTACTTCTAACGAAGTTGGGTTTGTCTTTATCATATTTATTATCATTACTACGTCTATACATTTCATTTGTTATGTTACCAAGTATATCATGTTGCTGTAAAGTTTTCATAAGTTTCTCTTCAAGTGCAGGACTTGATGTTGGGCCACCTACTGTTTTTGATGTTTGTTCCCAGGTTTCTAAATGTCTATGTAACATATTGTCAGGCATCCAAGTCAAATCAGTTGCTTCTTCACCAATCCATTCAATGTTAAAACCATAAGCAGGAAATAATTTTTCTGCTAGTTCTATTGTCCATGGCATATGATGATACCCTCTATATAAACTTTTGTCATGATCAAGTTCTTGCCCAGGTCTTAAATGACCAACTATTCTACCATTAGGTTTTAATAGATAATGAAATGTTTCAAGTAATCTTCTGATTTGAGATTCTGGACCAAAGTTGAACGGACCAACACAAATAATATAGTCAGCACATTCAGGAGAGAATATTTTTTTACTATTGTTAATATCCATCACAAGATCAGGACCTGGTAGTCCATCAGTTGCATTGTAATCAATCATATCAACACCGATACAGTTTTTAATTGTAGCACCAAAGTAATTGAAACCGCATCCACAATCAATTACAAGATCAACATCTTCTTTGTTGATTCTTTCGGCTAATGGTCTACCGGTATGAGTTCTGTATTCTGTAAAAGCTCTGACTTTTTGTACTTCAGGTGTAAGAAAATGTTTTTTTAAATTTTCTTGTCTAGCATTATATCCTAGATTTTCAAGTTCTTTGATATCTTTGAGATCAAATATATCACCTCTCATACTGTATTCGCCAAGAGGTTCTATTTTGCCCCATGTGGATTGATCTTCTGGAAGATATTTTTTAGTCATCAATTTTTCCTTCTTGTTTAGAAGTATTTATTGATGCTTACTTGCCCATGCAATGTGCGGCGTATAATTTTTCTAGCTTTTCTTTATCGCAATCTTTATATTTTTTCATAATTGCGGCTTTTGACATTCCATCGCTGTGACATTTTTTAATTTCTTTGCCTGATGGTAAAGCTACTTTCTTATCTTTCTTACCTTCGTTAATACCAGCAAGATGTATGATTCTATCTAAGTCTGATGTTTCCATTTCTGTTTCTCCAAATGATTTAGGTGTATCCTGTTCTAGTTCTTTTGCAATAGCTTCTAACCAAGTTGGCTCCGATGGGTGTCTCTCTCCATCTGATATATCAGCATAACCAATTGAGTCTGCTTCGTCTCTGATCATTTTGATAATTTCAGCTTTTGATTTGCCTGCATATGGACCTTCACCTTTTTCGCCATCTGCTATTTGACTCATAACAGCATCTTTATATTCTTCATAATCGTTCATATCAGAAAATCTTTCTGAATCTAAATCTGCTTGAGTCATTGGCTCTTCGTCTAAGTCAGCGGAAATATCAGCCATTCTATCTTCTAATTTATCAAGTTCAGCCCTTTCTTCTTTACTCAAATTAGGCTTTTTAGATAATTTGGCAATTTTTGCTTTTAGATCATCTACCATATCTTCATCTATTGGTTCATTGCCTTGCTTTTTAAGAATAGCTTTTTTAAGATGATCAGGTAAATTTTCTTGCTTGTCAGTTAACTCTTCATCAACTTCAGCTTCATTGTATTTTTTGTCTTTTACTTTTTCAATTGCGTCTTCTTTGCTCATACCACTTGCTACCATTCTAGCAACCATTACGTCTGCAAAATCTTTATCGCCATCATTGTCAGTATCTTTTTCTTGAACTGAAACTTCTTCTTTTTTCATTCCTGATTTATATGCTTTGTACTCAGGAGCAAATTTTATATGCTGATCAGCTGAGATACCATTAGCACCTCTTTCAATTCCTTTGGTTTGTTTTAGCCAGTTGTCATAACTTAAAGTTTGATCAACTTTGCTACCAACGTAATCCATTTTTAGTCTTGATGGAGCAAGTTCACCTAACATTCTGTCAATGCTGAATGCTTCTGATATTGATTCCATTGCTTCATCGTCTAATGGATCATCTTTATCAGGAACTATTGGAATATCTTTTTGTTTCTGTGTTCCAATTTTTACTAGTTCTTTAGCTGTATCAACTTCTGCTTTTGTTAAACCGTGATCTCTTTCTTGATTACTGTACTTGTCTAACTTGTAGGCTGTTCTTGCCATAAAGTTTGAAAGCTCATCATCTTTAATATTTGCCGCTAAATCTTTTAAACGATAAGTCAACTCGGCCGCCGGATCGGCAAATCTACCAATCTTTCTTGGGTCGTACTTTTCTTGACCTTTTGTTTTTTGATGAAACTCTATATCGCCTGATTGAACTTTTTGTTTTGCATAATTCGTTAAGTCAACATCACTTCTTTCTACTTCTTCTTTTTCTCTCACTAGTGAATTTAACAATGGTAAAACTTTATCCATTTTTTCATTATATGATTGAACTGTAAATAGTGATTTTAAACTTTCACTTGACTCTTCGTCAAGTTCTGCAAGTGATTCTGATTTTTTGTAATTTTTTGCGTACTCTTTATATCCACCCTCTGTAGTGATCTTCTGTACTGCCATTCTCATTTCTGCTAATTTTTCTTGTACTAATGGCATCAAATCTTTTGTGTTCTCTGCTATTTGAGAATTTCTGGCAACCATGGCCACATCTCTTAACTGTGCAATTCTTTCTGATAACTGACAAATAGATGCACCAATATCATCGTATGGTGTACCACCTTCTGCTACGTGTCTTGCCATTGCTCTAGCACCTGCTAGATGATTGAATGGGTATTTAAATCTCTCTCCATCGTTATTTGCAACGTATAGTGATTTAATACTACGTGATCTTGAACCAGGTGTTTCGTCATCAACAGCTTTTCTGTGTTTGATGATTAATTTTGCACCTTCTAATTTCTGCTCACTAGTTTTTGAACTGCCTACTAGTGGTGAATAGCTTTCTGTTTGAATATCTGTCATAGTTGTATCCGCTTTATTATGTTTATTTAGCTTGTAAACGTAATTCTTAGGTTCAATAGTTTTGCCAAACTGCTTAATATTAAAATCTAGTAGATTGTTTTGAGCTATTTGTTTAACATTGCCAACTACTGTTTCAATTTCTTTTAGTGATTCTTCACCTTTATGGAAGTTCACTTCACCTAAATCATCGTCAATATGAATCATCAAATTTGGTTGTTCTACGTAGAAAAACTTTGCTTCTTGCGGATCCGGTGTTTCCATACCTTCTCCAGCTGAATACATTTTAACATTGTATCCAGATCCTTTAAGAACTGCAAAAATCTTCTCGCTAATCGTATTGTAATTCACTGCCATAATTATATTTATTTCTTTCTACCATTTGCTGTATCTTCTTATAAAACTACCATTTAAACCAATTTAAACGTCTTTACAGCGGGGTATAAAGTCTTTTGGTACACATATACCCAGAAACTATAAAAACCCTTGTTTACATAGTGAAAATGAAAGGCATCGGTGTTGAACCTTCTTCATCATTATCATTCATTCCAAGCATATCTTCAAATGCAGGATCATACTTGGTTAGATAATTTATCTGTCTTATACACAATAACATTGCTGAAACAAGGTCATCATTTTCTCCTGATTTTGCTTCAAACGAATTTGCTTTTGCTACAAATACTTTAAGCTCTCTAATCAAGTTTCTTGACATTAGTGTTATTTTGTCATTTTCAACAAAGTGTTTTAATTTAGAACAAGCTGATATTTTAGCTTTGTGTGTGGTGTTGTATCCTTTTCTTTTGTGTACATCTCTTCTTTGTCTACCTGCTCTTCTTGGTTCATGTAAAAAGAATCCTGGAAATTTTGCTTCGTCCATTTCTTCAACACTTACAATGGCGGCTTCACCAAGTGTATTATTTTCAATTGTCCAATATATCTCTGGATTTGCTTCACCTTGTTCTTGTAACTCTTGATTAATATATTTAAGTATACCATACAACGTTCTTACTTGACCTTGTATAGAAGTCTTGTTATGTTGCCATTCACATACTTGTTTAAGATCTGGTAAACTAAAACATTCTATTGCACCATAATCGCCACCTGTTCCTAAACTTGGATCAAGTGCCAACACATAAGTTTTACCTTTTTTGATCTTCTGGAAGAATTTTACCTGTCCTTGTCTAAATAAAGGATCTTTACCTTCCATTGTAATTAATTTTAATGCGTCAATTAGTGTTTCATCAAATGCAATAAATTCACATTCGTGCTCACGTCTGAATCTTTCTTCTCCGATTCTACCACGTTCTTCTTTAGCCCAGTCATTATCTCTTTCAGGATGTTCAGACCAGTGTACAAAAATACTTTTGAATCCATTACGACCTGTTCCGTCTTTTGTAGGATTTCCGTACTCATCTGTTTTATTATTTGCACCTCTCCATATTTGTGAAAACTGATCATCATCTTGATTTGGTGTTGATGTAATAATACATTTACCACCTGTTGATAATGTTGGTGATAACGAAGTCCAAAACTCTCTAGCTTTCTCCATAGGATCAACAAATGCAAACTCATCTAAGTATATGAGTGATATGGACATACCACGTCCTGTTGTTTCTGTTGTTGTTTGTGCAACAATTCTTGATCCATTATCAAAATCAATTGATCCTTTATTATATGATGTTACTCCACATCTAATATGATCAGGACATTCTTCATATGCAAATCTTACACGTTGCATAATTTCTTGAGCACCTTGAAATTTGTGTGCCGCAATCAATATTGTTTGGTCTTTGTGAAACATTGCATACCATAACAAGTATCCTGCCGCACAGGTTGTCTTACCTGTCTGCCTCGCACACATGGCGATTGAAAATCTGTTGTTGTGATAGTTGTCCATTAATCTTACTTGAAAATCGTAAGGATTAAATTTCATTCTACCTTTAGTAGGATGTTGCACCCACATAAAGTTTCTACACCAATGCAGATATCCTTCTTTAGTATTAGAACATTTAATTAAGTCTTCTAATTGTTTTTCTGTATACTGCGTTTTGGCGTGAGCTGTTTTTACCAGATTACCATCTAAACTTTTTCTAACCATACTAGTATTTATATACGTACTTAATTCTTATATGTTGTGAAAACAGCTAATCCTAGTTTCTTGCTTATACCTGCTTTTTTAAAGTTACTAGCACAATGTAATCTTAATGAATCAAACCCAACTACACTACCAATTTTCCAATCAAACATCTTGTGTATTGAAAGTCCTTTAATATGATTTGGTGGTATATGACTCAGGTATTTTGTTTTAATATCAGGATCTATACCTTTATCATTAATACCTTCAACTGTATCATAATTGTATAAGTTGTAACTAATTTTATTATCATATCTGACTCCTCTGTCTTTGTTTCTAAGTTCATCGCTATCGCCACCTAAAAACTTTGTAGGGCCTCCATAGTAAAATTGTTCAAACATTATTAACTTTGCATTTTCACAATTACCAGATTCAACCCATAACGGCATTGTGAATGCCTTAAAAGTTCTGGGTAAATGTTTAGCATCATCATTATGTATTCTATGAGGTTGTGTTGCTAAAAAAAATGTTGCATTACGAACTTCAAACTTTCCAACTTGCTCTTGTAATCTATCAAGTACAAATTGTATCGCATCAGCACCACCTTTATGATTTGCTTCTGGTCCAATTAAACCAAGATGACCTAATTTTCTTGATTTTTGATCAAGCAAACTTTGTTTACTAAAAAAGTAATCTTTAAGATTCTCAACTTCTGCTGTGGATAGAAAGTTCTCTATCTGCCATGGATTAGATTGTGTTTGTTTAATTAAGTTTATCTGTTCTGTAGATCTCATCACTACTATTTAACTCAAGAAAGTAATCAACTATGTACTGTGTTTCAACCAAAGGTCATCAAACATTTTTTTATCGTAAGGTGTAGAATGAAGTTTTACAAAATGACTGTTTAAGTTCCAGTAAATTCTTTCTCTAGGCTCTAAGTGTTGAAAAGTTCTACCCATTATAACAGGATCCCAATCTATAAAGTTTATTTCTTTCTTTTGATTTACTAATAAATTTGATAAATTATAATCTTCAATACAAAATGGTTTAGTTTTTTTATAACACAAAATCACTGATATTGCTATCCAATTTCTCCATGCTGTCCAATTAGGAAACTCTGATGCAAACTCTCTTGGATCTTTACCATCAATTTTTTTCATTTCATAACAAAAATAATCGTCTTCATAAAAAACTTTGTAATCAACTATCATACCTTTTGTAGCATTGTTTACACGGTTAATACCGTCAGCTACTTTTTGATTATATTCTTCTTCGTTAAACTCTGGTTCATTATCCATCATTCCTTCAGGCCAGTTCCAGTACGGCCTTAAAAATTTAATGTAAGAGTTAGATTTTTTTATTACAAATGAATCTGTAACTATACGATTACTATCGTCTAAAATTAATTCTGAAAGATATTGTCTAAAATTGGACATTGATTGTCCTTGTTGTATTAGTCTTTGTAAACAGGTAATCCAGTATCTTCATCAATTGCAATAATTTCTTTTTCTTTTAATGCTTTGTATTCTTCTTGCAATCTTTTAGCTGTTTCGTCTTCTGTTTCTTCTAGTGGATTATCACCTTGTTTTGCTGGTACATATCTAAATGATTTATATTTTTTCTTTTGTGTTGTAAAGTCGTCGGTTTTGAAATGTCCTGGTGCAGTTCTTTTATATTCTTCACTTGACTCTGTTGCTTCTGATACTTTCATTTCATCTCCTTCAGCGTTTATTCCATCGTCTTCTAAACATTTTAAAACACGATCTAATGGATGCTCTGTGTTTACTACTACTTGATCATTTCTTACTTCAACACCGTCAACATCAGCATCTGAACAACCACCTTGTTTTAAAGTTTGTTCAATTGTAGGAACAATTGATCTATCTTCATCTAAATCAAAATCATTAGTATCAACTGTTAGTAAATATTTTGCCATTATTTTGTACCTGCCTTATAAGCTGTAGTATTTAGTACAGCTTTATTTTTTGTATCTGGTTTTACATCTTCTGGTTTAGATGACTTTGCATCTGTTTTATCATCAACCATAAGTGCATTTTCAACTTCTACTTTGCCATGTGCGGCGCTTTCTTCTTTATTTTTTTGTAATTTTGCTAAGAAACTTTTTTTATGTTCTTCACCGTAAATTGGTTCATTAGTTTTAATTGATTCTTCTTCGTCGTATTCTGATCCAACATATGGTTCATAGTCTTCTTCTTTAGAAGCCATTCTTAAAACTTCTTCTGCATTTTCTAATTCTCTTGGATCATTAGGTTGTCTAACAATAATGTTATCAACTGGTATTCCCATATGATCTGCTAGTGTTCTTTTCAATGTGTCGTGACTTACAGGCATAGCTGTTTTTACTTCAACAATGCTTACTTCTGTGTTAACAACATTTTCTGAAAAATCTAGTGGATGTTCTTGCATAATTGTTTTTTTGACTGAACTTATTTCAATTGGATCAAATCGTGATAATGTATTTTCAATAATGTTTACGTCATCATCTGTTAATATGCCTGCTACTTTAATAACAAACTCATGCTCTTTAACTGATTCTGCAAGATACTCTGTAAATGTTTTCATACTAATATGTCCTATTTAATTATATTTATTTATCGTCGCCGTTTTCTTGCTGTTTTACTTTTTCAGCTAATTTTTCTAATAATTCGTTTCTATCACCCATTACGTAACCTTCACCTTCGATAATTTCATCCTTATTATATGCTTTTCCGCCCATTTGGTCAACTCTTTGTTTCTTTAACTGTAGCTCAATCATACGTAATTTCTTATCTGCTTTAGCATTTTTGGCCTCTACAGCATTTTTCATCATGTTTGATGCTACTTCAAATAGTTTTCCTGAGAATCTTGTTTCTGAATTCATACCCAAATCCATAAGATCTTTGTATGATTGCATGGCATCTTGAGCATATGAGTCCATGTCTGTATCGTGTGATTCTAAATCCTTAACCTGTGGGAGTGCGTTATCAATTCGCTGTGCGACTGATAATGCTTCTTTTACTTTGTCTGGGCTTACTTGTATGTCGCTGTGATCTTGTTCATCACTGTTTTCGCTATCGACTTGATCTTGTTCCAAATCTTGACTGCCCATTCCTTCATCTGAACTACTATCATTCTCAGGTCCATTTTCATTGTCCTTATCGTTTTCTAGTGCCTCTTCCATACTAGGCAAATTGAAAGTTTCTTCTAATTTTTTATTCATTGGCTACTTCCCATTAAAGCTGTATATAACTATTTAGCTTTTCATTTGATAAATGTTATCTTCATTTAACACTCTAAAATTTAGGCCTTTCTTTTTACACCAGGCCGCACAGGCTTTCCATTTAGCACCATTAACTGCCAAATGAGCTTTGTCTCTTTTACTCTTAACAGCTTCAAGCATGGTTTGTGATCTTGGTTTTATTTCAACTAACTCGCCATTCTTTTTTCCTTGTTTGTCAACATATACTACTAGAAAATCTGGTACGTAAACTGTTGCTTTACCTGTAAATGGATGCTTGTATGGAATTCTCACAGGTTCACTATCCCATGTTAATACATTTGGGTGAGTATCACACATTCTCATAAATGTTAGTTCCCAGCTGGATCTATAAAAAGGTGCTTTCTTACCAGCATACTTTTGTGGGTTCTTTAGATCGTATACGCCTTTTGCAAATTGTTTCATAGTTATATTTAATAACTAATTTCTCTAGAGACTTGAGGCTTTGCTGTGTTGCCTTTTTTGATACTGACGTATTTGCTTGATTGTGGTCTAAATTTGTTAAGATAATATGTACCAGCAGATGTTAATTCAATCTTGCCGTCTATCATTTTAAATAATTTTTCTTCTGCTAATTTTGTAGACTTACCTGCTTCTAAAATCATTAATGCTATTGTTGATGCCAATGATTCAGACGCTCCATTCTTCACCAACTGTCCAAAAACAAAATCATATTTTTGTGGATGTATTGCTGGTGAGTATGTGCCTGTTAGATCACTTATTTTTCTTAATAGTACAGAAATTAAATCTTTGTCAGGTGTTCCTGGCTGTTTATTTTTTGTTACAGATTGATTGCCATCAAATTCAGCATGAGCACCTAAGTTCTCAACTAATTCTGTTGATCTTGATTTTATGTTCTCGTTATCCATTATACCCAAGTTCCTGATGATTTAGGTCTGTTTCTACTTGTCTTTGGATCTGGATTAGGAACAATATATGTTTTACCATTTATGTTTCTCATTTTTTGTCCAGACTTTAATGTACCTTTAAATGGTTTGTACCCAGGTGGTACTGTTTTAACTGGATTGCTTGATACTGCTGTTGTTGATCCTGATGCAAAATTTCCTGAAGCTAAATTTGATTGTAAGTTTGCAAAGTCCGATCCCATTTGACTTTCTATATTACTAAAATTAATATTTGATACATTTGATAATTGATTGTTTATGCTACCGCCTATATTACCTAGTACATCACCAACTGGACTTGTAGTTTGATTTGTTATACCAGCACCTGAAAAAACTTTATTGACTGCATCGCCAACACCGGATTTTACTGAACTAACACCATCTGTTACTGCTGAAGTTACTTTTGAAACTTCGCTATTAACTTTGTCTAAGAAACCTGCTTTGTTGTCTGATGCCCCACCGGCGTCTGCTACTTTAGACAGAGCCGAACTTGCATCGGCACTATTAGGTAAATCAACTGCTACAGAGTTTGTTGAAAATTTTCCAGCAGATGGTATCGATGATGCGGCATCGTCAGAGAATGCAGGATTGGTACCTGTTACTGCTGATGTTGAACCTGGTACTGAACCTGTTGCTGAAGCAATATCATCTGCTGTTGCTGAATTCTCTCCTGCCTTGAAGGCTGGATTGTTAGGATCTGTTCCACCATTTTGTACTCTTGCTTCTAAATCTTGATTGTATTTTTCTTGATTAGCGGCCAATTCTGCTTTTGCTTTGTCGTTGTTAAAAGGATCTAATCTACTCTTTAATAGTTCTTCATAATTGTTTGAATCATTTTGAGCTGGTTGTGTTCTTAATGTTTTTTGTTCTGAATAAGGTTCACCGAATCTACCAACTGTTTGATTAAACATATCGTCCATTAAAGGAACTCTTGCTTTTGATTTAACAAGATCTTTAGGTGTTGAAGATTCACCAAATCCTACACTTAACTCTTCTACTTGATCATATATCACATTTTCAAATGCAAACTGCATATTAATTTCAAATGGTTCTGAACTTGCATAATCACCTGCTGAATGTTCTGCCGCTATACACATTGGATGAATAAATCTAATTAGGTTATATTTTCCATTGTATACTTGAAATAATTTTAATTCTTTAATTGCTTTATGATTTGTTCCTACTGAATATCCATCAGCAAGACTTCCGGTTCCTGACTTTAAAGGCCTTAATCCGTGATGTTGTGTTGACGTAAAGTAATCATCTTGTGCTAACATATTATTTGCAAAATTTATTTTTGATGCTGAACCTTGTGCTGATGAACCAGCTGGTTCTGTTAACGATGCTTCTAAAAAATGATATTGATAGATTGCATTCCAAAAACGCCATGCAAGGTTATCAGCTGTATCATGCATTGAAATCTGTATAGGATTCCAGTCAATTTTTTTAATTACTGGCTTTTTTCTATTGTATTGATTCATCATCTCGTATTGAATTTGAAAACGAGGTAAATCAACTTGCTTACATATGAAACCTAATTTTTTTGAATCTTGTGTCAGTTTGTCAAAAGTGTGTGCTGAAGTTTTTGCCGCAATTTCTTCTAGGTCACTTGTATACTGACTTAATAAACTTGAAACTTCTGTGTTTTTGTTGAATACAAAAACTGCAAAATATTGAAATCTTGATTTGGGTGCGGACGTGATAATAGAGCGAAAGCCCATAATATCTGACGCGATATTCGGTGGCAATACAAAAAAGTTTGTGTCGTTACGAATTCTGTCGCCAAAAGCCATGGGCTATCCTCTAAAACCTTATTATTACGATACGTTTGTACCGCCTGCTAGAGTTGGGTCACCGAAACCAGCTGTTTCTCTAACTTTACCAGGTCCGTAGTTGATTGCGTTATCAAATCTTACAGTCATAATAACCTGTACTGGTTCTGAAACTGCATAATCTGAATCACTGTAATCTACGTTCTGTAAGAAACAACCTTCCAATTCCCATTTCTCTACCTCAGTGTCACCTGCTGTACCACCATCAAGAATATCAATCTGTGTTGTAAACTTGAAGTTGGATCCTGCACCAGGTGAAGTTTGGTTAAAGTGGTTTAACTGTGCTTGTACTTGCTGACCTACTAATTTAGTAATATTATTATTAGCGTCATCTCTCAACGTAATTGTAATTTGTTCCCATGTGTGTTTACCTTGCATATAAGCTCTTGAGTTGTAAACATCTACTGGAATCTCTTCGTAAGAAACTTTTGGTCTCGTTACGTTCATTACTTGTTGAGTTAACTGTACAGTTGAATCATTACTACCAAAACTAAAGAATATAACTCTAAATCTATATTTTAGTTTCGGTTGTAGAATACCACCTCGACCCGATCCATCACCGAACGGAACTCCGAATTTTGATAGTGTTGCCATATTAACTCTCCTAAACTCTCAGTCTATAATAATATTTATAGTAATATCTTATAAATCTGAAAAACCTTTAATATTAAAGGGTTCTTTAAAGGTATTGAGCGAGAAAATCTCGCTCAAAAACCCTAATTTTTACTAGTTGCTCAAAGACTCACCAGTATTTTTAATTCTTACTGGTATGTAAATGAACTCAATTGCTTTAACAGGCTGAATTGCTATATCAATATACAATTCATTTCTGTCAATTCTAGCTGGTGTATTGTTTGTATCATCACAAACTACTAAGAAGTCAAAAAGAGCTCTTTTTGTAATTAACTCTTCTAAGAATCTGTTGAATGTATCTTCAACTTGACCTCTAGTCATGATGTCATTTGGTTCAAACAAGAACGGTTTAGCCAAATTATCTAACTCGTATCTTAAGAACGCCAATAGTCTAGCTACATTTACTCTGTCCATAGCTGATGCTACAGATGCCAATGTTTTTTGACCAAACACCACTAAACCTCTATTTGGTATAAATGCAATAGGGTTAATTTTGTTTGCGTATAATGTATCTCTTTGACCTTCAGTTAGCTGTACTGGTTGGAATTCACCTTCTCTACTATCAATAAAGCCTACTGATGTTGCGTTGTCTACAAGACCTCTTGTTAAACCTGCTGGTGCAAACCATGGAAACGCCACCTGATCATTAAATGCTATTGTTCTTAAAGCAATATGTGATGGTGGAACTACCACTGAACCTCCATCTAAGTTTGTTGCAAAACCTGATGGATAATAAGCACCTGCCATATTTGATGCTGTGATTAGGCCGTCTTCGCCGTTCTCAACTGCATTGTTGGCATTAGTCGCCCAGTTTTGAATTGTTGTGCCTGATGGATTCAATCTAAACGGAGTATCAACAATAATAAATGCTGTTTGCTTTCTATCATTGTTAAGTGCAACCATTTCATCTAAAAGCTCTGGATAGCCTGGTGCCGCAATTAAGTTATAGAACCTTGATTCTGCTCTAATATCATCATTGCTTACCATTGCATCTGCCATTGCTTTTACAATAACTTTTCTTTGAGATTTTCTACCCATGTAAGGTATACCAGCTGTATCAACACCTGATGCTGAAACCCAAGTATTACCGTTATCTGTACCATCAAATTCATAATTTGTTGTGTACTTCTTAACTGAGTTACCTGATAATCTCATATTGAAAAGTAAGATACCATCTGGGAACGTTGACGGATCTGGTGAATCAGAATCCATATCAGCAAATTTCATTCCCCAACCTTGTTCGTCTAAATCTGCACCTGACGGATTGCCGCCAGCATCTGCAAATACAACACCCATGTCAGATGATTGATCGCTGTTGTCTAATAGTACCCATTTATTTGTTGTACCGTTATATTTGTAAATTTTTGGATATACATCTAACTCATCTGTATCAATCCAAATATCGCCATCACCTAAACCTGTTACACCATCTGATTTTGTAGTTGGTGCAGAAGTTACCATCTGAAGGTCTCTTAAACCGCCTGATGCTACTGATGTGTTATCAAATTGATCTTTTGAGTTTGCGTATGCTAACCATTTCATTGTACCGCCGCTGTTTTCGTTAACGTAGATATCAGCTGAAATGTTTGTGTCATACCACATTGTACCATTTACTGGATTTCTTTTTGGAGCTGAAGTCGAAGCTTCAAACTGCAAGTATCTAAACGGTGAAGCATATACAGTTAATGACGCACCACTTGAAATAAAGAAGTCCGCAAAACTGTCTTGATCGTTGGCCTTACCTGCTACTGTATCATCAAAACCTAAGTTTTGTACAGTTGCACCTTGTGTAGTACCTGAACTTGCACCATCTTCAATCCAAATTGCTTTACCTAACGTTCTAGAAAGTTTTAAGTATTTTCTAGAAGCTGATAATTCAGTTTTCTCAGCAACAATACCATAACCTTGTAAAGTTGCATTGTTGTTAATACCTGCAACAATTTCATCTAGTGTTACTGATGAACCAGCACCGCCTGCCGCTGTTACTGTAACATCCTGACCACATACTGAAAAGATTATTGATGTATTGGCACCTGTTAAATTTACACCTGCGTGTAATGAACCCCAGCCTTCTACGTGTGCTGATTGCATTGCCGCTCTTTTGATGTTGAATATAACTTCAGGTGAACCTGAGATAGCACCCTTTGATTGTGAATCATCTGTTGGTGCTGTAATTTGAACTGGTAATGCTGTTGCAATCCAGTCGGCATCATCTACGTCATCAAATTGTGCGTAAAGATTGCCTACAATCATATCATTTGCTACTGCGTAACTGTCGTCATTTGAAAATACAGGTACTTGTTGTAGTTGCCACGTTGCTGTTGAGGCATTGTATAGATATGCTTTAATGTCCATACCGTTAGATACGGAATTTGTTTTTACCCAAACGTCATATTTGGTTGAGCCGTTAGTTGGTTTGTTTGCTCCCAAACCTGTCTTGATTTGAACTGTACCATTTGAACCACTGATTGAATTTGTAGCTGTGACCCAAGAACTTGAACCAACTACTTCCCAAGAACCATTTAGCTTTTGGTATAACTTAACAGGAACGTTACCTGTTAAAGCCACTAAAGCATAATCGTCTGCTGATCCAAAAGACGCAATAGGTCTAAAGTTGTCAGCTGAGTCAATAACTCTTGAACCAGTTACTCCTGGCTTATCTGATAGTACTGTTGGCTCTACTACATCCCATGAAGATGTTGTTGTGTTCCAATAGTGAATACCAAATTTTGAATTTGACGTATCTAACCAATACGTACCATCTGCTGGTGCTATAGAAGGTGCAGTTGCTGAACCTTCTAGTTCATCAAGATTAACATTAGCTCGAACCACGTATGCTCTATTGGCTATTCCCAAGAATTGATAAGCGGCTAGTAAACCATATTCATTTCTTTCATCTGCGTGTAACGGTGTACCTGCTACTGATTGAAATGACGGTGTACCAAACGTATTCACCAACTCTCTTTGGCTTGTAATTAAAAAAGGTTTTTCAACGTTAGTTGCTGTTGTACCTGATGCAATTCCTGAACCGGCTGAGTCTGGTTTATCTTGACCTGTAGCAATAAACACTAAAGGTACAGTACCTTGACCGGAAGGAGCATACATAGATTCATCAACGACTGAAACTGAAACACCTGGTGAAACTAGTTCTGGCATAGTGAAATCTCCCTACTCTTATTAATAAGTCTTTGAGTATTATCTGTAATACTCTTATATGTTATATTTATTATATTGTAGCAAAAGGCACCGATTATATTTGCCCTTTAAAGGTAATGACAACCGGCAAAACCAATAAATATTGATATGAATACAACACACATAAGACCGCTGTGTATAGAGTGTAAAACAAGGCCAGCGGCATACAATTACACAAGAAAGAATAAGATACACTATCGTAAAAAATGCGATCAGTGTATACGAAGAAGTTCTGGCAAGATAACTTCAATTATGCATAGTTGGCAAAAAGCAGGTTATCGTAAAAAAGCTATTTGTGAAAAATGCGGATTCAAAGCTAAACATCCTGCTCAATTAGATGTATATCATGTTGATGGTGATTTATCAAATGCTAATTGGGATAACTTAAAAACTATTTGTGCAAATTGTTCTAGAGTAAAATCTAGAGAAGAAGTAGGGTGGGCACAGGGTGATTTAAAACCTGATTAGTGCTTTTTAAATATAGTACCAGATGTAAGTTCAGCTACTCTATCTTGTAGCTCTGGTAAAGGGCAATCATTGTCTATTGTCCAGTCAACTTTGCAACCTAACCAGTCCCATTCAGATCTATGTATACCAATTTCTTCTAAAGATTGTAAAGCAAAGATATCGCCTGAGCAGGCTTCAATAGCTGTTTCGTGCCAGTGTGGTTCTGGACCACGTTTAATTCTAATAATTTTACCACCTAGAGATTTAATTAAATTTACTTCATTTCTAAATCTGCAATCTGTAATAACTGTGGGTTTTTGTCCTGATGCTACATATCTTTGTTCCATGCTATGCAACCATATGTTAGGATTAAAGCCTTCTCTAAACACTTCAGTACCAATGTATTGTAGTGCCATACGTGGGCTGAACTTTTTATTACCTAGTTTTGATCCCCACCATGCATCTGGCATTTCTCTGAATGTTCTACTTTGATCAGATCCACCCTCAAGCATATTTCGTGGCCATCCAAATATTGCTGAACACACATCTTTAAGTGGTCCTGCAAAACTGTCAGAACGAAAGCCTTGCTCTATAAAATAGTTAGCGACAGTATTCTTACCACTGCCCATAAATCCTACTAATCCGATAATCATAATATTATGCTACTACAGTTAGGAAATTTTGTCAACTTTTTTTTACCAATTTATCCAATTACGAATGTAAGTGGATCTTCGCCGGTACCGTAAGTTTCAATTTCTCTTTCTAGTTTTTCAATGGCCTGCATTGCTTCTTGTTTTAGTGTATCGCCATTTAATGATACTCCACCTTGAGCACCAGGTAAACTTGCAAATTTGCTATATGCTTGTCCTAACATCATTTTAGCCTGTGCTAACGCATAATCACGTAACCAAGGTTTTGCGTATCTATCGCCAAGCAATGATTCTTCTGGTCTATTCATATAACATTGTAATAATACGTTTTCATCTCTTCTTGGTCTACGCATTATTTGTAATTTTCTTGAATGTTGGTGATATTTAAAATTAATATATCCGCCAAATAATCTTCTTACCATTTCACTAAACTGATTAAATGCGTCCCATGTCATTAGTCCACCAATTCTACCAGCTTGTAAAAAGTATAGGTTTGTATATGCTAATTCAAACGGATCAATATCAACGCCACCTGAAGTTGTTCCAGCAACACCTCTTCTAAAAATTTCTTTAACTTCTATTACTTCTTCTGGAAGTGTGTATTCGCCAACGTCTGTTTTAATTTCTAAAAAAATATATGACTCTTCAGTTGATTGAGAACTCTTTTGTCTATATTTGTCTAATGATAAGTCAATTGCTTGATTGTAGTGCTTTGGATCAAGCTCTACATCAACCATACCTTCACCTAGTATGTTACGAATTTCTTCGGTTATTTTTGCTCTGTTTGATTGAGTGTTTGCCATATTAATATCCTATATACAAGTATTTATTTCTTTCTCTGGTGTAGTATGTCTCTTTCGATTGTAGTAAATGCACCATAATGACTACATTGTTTTACACATTTGTTAATATACAGCTCGTTATCAGGATCTCGCCAACTTTCTGCTAGTAAACGACCATAATATTCGCCACCTAAAATTTCTTCCCATGAATGCGTTCTAATGTTATTCCACCCCAAACCAAATTTTGTTGTTAATGATCTTAGTATTGATTGATCCTTAATTGCTTGTTTAGAATCACCAGGTGTACGAAGTATTTGATGAAACCAACAGCAGGGCCATACTGTACCATCATAACCTAAGAATGCTCGGCTTGAATGTATTAATCTACATTTAATTGTTTTTGCTAATTTGTTTTCTTTTACAGTTTTTTTATTATCAAAAACTTTTTTATCTAATAATTTTGCGTGTTTATCTACTTGTGAATGTTTATATTTTTTATCTTCTGGTGCATTAATTTCAATTACTTTAGTCTCAATTTTACCGTTAACCTTTTGTTTTATTTTAGAAACCCAAGGTTCTTTATTTCTTGTTGATTTTCTAACTGCAAAAGTAATAGGAATACTTTCAGCTTCTTGCCTTGCTAATTCAACTTCATGTTTGTTGTGTTCAAAAACAAGATACTGCCATGTACCACGTCCACCAGCATCCATATATGCTCTCATATTGTTTATTGCTTTGTCAAAGTTTACATTTACTCTATAAAAATGATTTGTTTCTCTGTGACCATCTAAGTTCCAATATACTTTTAATCTCTGTATACCATTTACTTTTTTACATTTACTACCTAACTTGGCCCACCAATCTGTTGTTTGAATTCCGCCATTTGTTTGTATATGAACTCTTCTTGCTCCTGACTCAATTAAGTAATCAACAATTTTATCTAAATCTTTGTGCATTACAGGATCACCATACACACCACTGAATAACATATCTTTACCTTTAATTACATGAGGAGGTACACCTTTAACAAAATCTTCATACGGAAAATCTTGTACATGAATGTCCGGAGTCGTTTCGCCATCAACTGTTCTCGAACAGCCTGGACATCTTGCATTACACTTTGAAGTAATTTCAAGTTCTAGTTCTTCCATTCTATCTAATAAACTAAACATTAACTAAATCCTCAAATCTGTAACACATATCTTTTGCTGAATATTTTCTTGCTTTATCATAATAATTTATGAGATGCATAGTGTTTTTAATACTGACACCTTTTAAATTTACATCAGATTTTAATATATTTTTTATGCCTAATAAGTTTGTATGATTCATTGGTGTTGACATATAAGGCAAATTACTTATATCTTCTAGTTTTTCTAATACTTCAAATCTAATTTTTTCTGGCACTAGTCCCCAATGTAATGGCAATGGTTTATTAACTAATATAGGATGCCACATAGTAAAACCAACATCAGACCCATACTGCAATATATCGGGCAGTTGTGCTAAATTTAAGAACTGTACAGCGGGGTTTAGCTCGGTACGTATATTATTGTACCCTTTTTGTTTATATGCTTCTATAAAGGTCTCATAGTTGTAAGATATCTTTGACCATTTAGCAGGCCAACGTATATAGTCAAATGTTGTTCCTAATCCATCTACAGAAGCATGAACATCAAAAACTTTAAATCTTGACATCATGTCTACTAACTTTGTTATATCAGTTGTTCCATTTGTAACTAATACTATTGTAATATTTTTAGCATAAGATGTTTTTGATAACTTATCTAAAAATTTAATTGCACCTGGCAATAGTAAAGGTTCGCCACCTGTCATTTTTATTCTTCTTAACGATGATGCAAAGGTTAACATTTCTTCAATGTGTTGTTCTCTAAAGTCTGTAAAACTTCCTGTAGCCTCCATAAACTCTTTTACGTTCTCTGGGTAAGGATTTCTTATTTCTTCTTTCAAATGTAGTGATGACGAATGACTATTACACATAATACAAGCCAAGTTACATTTGTTACCAAACTTAATATCTAAAGATACAATTCTTTTTGCACCTCTTCTTTTTATTTCACTCATTAACCTAGGATTATTTTTAGCAAGATTTGTAATTGCATTTACCCTTTTACTCATAGTATATGCGCCGCGATCTTCATAGTCTGTACATCTCTTGCATAATGGTTGATGTTGGTCTTTGAGCATCATCTGTCTTGCTTCATTTAACTTTTTATCATGTACCCAACCTTGTAAAAGACTGCCATATTCTTTTGTGATATCATCAGTTAGTCCATCAGAATAGCAACATAACTTTGTCATTCCTTGTGCCGTGTTTGCTATTTCTGTGAATGGTAGTGGGCAGAAATTTTTGCCGTAGTCTTTCACTAGTTGATCGTAGTCAGTCTTTTTCATACTAATATTTAACCGTACTGTTTTATGGCTTTTAGTAGTATGATATTCTTATGAAACTTAGGTATAGGCTCGTATTTTTTACCAGGAAGTGCATCAATAATATTCAACATTTGACGCCAGCCTTGCTTCTCTGATATTTCTTTTAGTGTAGTTTGTGGATCTGCTAACGTCTTCATTGTTGAACGTTCTAAGTCCCAATTTGATATTTGATTACCATTAACTTTTATTCCATGTAAGTTATCGCATACAAATACCATTAGTTTTCTAGTTGTGGCATTTATGGCTACTAACACCTTAGATTCTAAAATTTCCACCGGATTTATGCTTTTAACACCCCAGGATTTATGCTCTGGCATATAACGTAACTTTTTAACAATCTTTTCTGGTGTAGGTGGTTTTACTTTTCTAGGCTTACGATTTGCTTTACAAAAGTTTTCCCACTTCTCAGCATCAGTAATTACCTTATCCCAAAACGTAATAAACTTTTTTAATTCTGGTTTTGAATAATTTCCAAATGCTTCTGCATGATCTTGTTGTTCTTGGTTTCTATCTTTTTCTGCTATGCTAACTGATTCTAGTGCTATTTGCATTTCTTTCCTTCGTAGCTCTGCATCAGCAATAAACATCTTCATATAATTTCCGCCTATCTTTTTATCTCTATAAAATTTATAAGCATCAAATTTACCTAATGGTTTACCCAAAGCCCATATTGGCTCGTAAATATCATCTAGATCACACATCCAACCAATAAAATTAGATCGCATACGTTCTTGTATACTAGGTCTTTTTGGTTTTTCAATTTGTTCAACTTCTTTGATCACTGGCTTTTCTTCCGTTTTTGGTTGTGGTTTTACTTCGTTTGTTTCAATAATCGTAGGTGGTTCTCCTGCTTGTCTTTTTAAAAACTCTGGGATGTCCATTAAAAGTTTATCAGTTTTCATACGTTTTTTCACCATTATTGTACCTAGGATAGCACGTCTCTAAATATTTGTCAATCATCTGTATATAGTTCTAAATAAATAAACTATATATTAAATGGATTAAAATATGCCTAAATTGAGTCTTTGGAAACCAGATCGCGGAAAAGATTATACTTTTATAGATCGTGTCATACGAGAACATTTTGAAATCGGTGGCACCGGTGTATTAGTACACAAATATCTTGGCCCGGAACAAAACACAAACAGTGATGATAGCTCTCTGCCTGAAAATAAAGTTGTTGGACCTAACAATGTTCAAGACTTACTTCTATTAGAAAACAGAGATAGAAAATATGATCCTGATGTATTTGAACTACGTGGAGTATATACTGTAGCTGATGCTGATTTTGATTTATCTCAATTTGGTTTATTTCAAACAAACGATGATGTTCAAATTACATTTCATTTAAATGACATGATTTCAAGACTTGGCAGAAGATTAATGTCAGGTGATGTATTTGAATTACCACACAGAGTTGATAACACTGGTTTAGAATTTTCAGTTATTACAATTCAAACAGCACCAAACTTAAAATTTCAAAAAGGCGAAACAGTAGTTGGGAGCTCTTCAAATGTTGAAGGTACTGTAATTAATTATAACCCAGAAGGAAAATACATTAGAGTAGAAACAACAGGTGAATTTACAGTAGGGGAAACTGTTGCAGGTAGTAAAAGTAATGCGGCGGCTGTAGTATCATCATTTACACCAGCTAATCCAGTTGGTGCAATGAGAAAATTTTATGTTGTTGAAGATGCTTCTAGAGAAGCGGCAGGCTATGATCCAGGTTGGTGGCCGCATATTTGGAAAGTAAAAGCTAAAGCTCTACAAGATACACAAGAATTTAGAGATGTACTTGGTACAGGCGAAAATGCTGATGATATTAAAAACTTATTATCAACGTATCAAGACGAAATTGATATTTCAGATGGAATCGTAAGACAAGCAGAAGCAGAAGTACCATTTGCAGGATTGAATGCGGCACACTTGTTCTTGGATGAATCAGATGCATCTAAAGTATCTATTGCATATTCAGATGGTAAACCACCAAATGGTATTGAAATAAAACACACAGGTACTAGTTTCCCATCTTCAATTAACGATGGCGAATATGTTTTAAGAACTGATTATCAACCAGCAAGACTATTTAGAAAACAAGGAACACGATATATCAAAATTGAAGATGATAAGCGTGGTTCATGGTCAGCGGCAAATAGTGTACTAAATTCATTTATTAACAATACATTCTCAAGTCCAAACACATCTGATGGTAAAGAAAGACAGTTCTTGAGCAAAGTAGTAAAACCAAAGGCGGACTAAAATGCAATACTGGTATGATCAACAAATAAGAAGATACTTGTTACAATTTGCAAGAGTATTCAACAGCTTTGCTTACAAGGCTGGTAATAGTGATCTTATAAAAGTTCCTGTACGTTACGGCGATATGTCAAGAATGGTTGCACATATTCTTAGAAAAAATTCTGAGAACGCAATGAATAGTGCACCGTTTATGACTTTTCATATACAAACTATGCAACCTGCTAGAGATAGGATGCAAGAACCAAGATTAGTTAGTACAGTATCAACAACAGAAAGACAATTCGATCAAACAAACTCAAAATACACAGAAGAAGTTGGTAACACATATACAGTAAAAAGATATATGCCTGTTCCATATAATCTAAATATACAATTAGATATGTGGACATCAAACACAGAACAAAAACTTCAACTAATGGAACAAATTTTAGTATTGTTTAACCCAGCTATTGAATTACAAAGTACTGAAAATGTTTTTGACTGGACTTCAATAACTGTATTAGAGTTGATTGATATACAATGGTCATCTAGAGGTGTACCACAAGGTGTTGATACAGGACTGGATATTTCATCATTGACTTTCCAATTACCTATATGGATCAACCCACCAGCTAAAGTTCAAAAGTCACAAATTATTAAAAATATTATTTCAAGAGTAACACAAACTGATAACATGGAAGAATTAAATTTTGATCCAAATATAGAAAGTTTCTTTGATCCATTTGAAAAATCAGGTACAGTAATTACATCACCACACAATGCTGAAATAAGTGTCACAGGTAATTCTGTTGCTTTACTAAATGCAAATGGTGTTAACGAAGGTATGTCTTGGAAAAAATTCTTACAACAATATGGAGAATTACATGAAGGTTCATCAAGATTAATTTTAAGACAATCTGGTTCACATGAAGATGAATCTGAAGATGTATATGGAACAGTAGCATTTAATCCAAGTAATGATAACTTTCTTACATTTACTATTGATAGCGATACACTACCAAATAACACAATATCTGCTGTAGATAAAATTATAGATCCACATGAATCATATCCAGGTAATAATTTAGATGTATCCATGACAGGACAACGATACTTACTTGTTGATTCGATTCCAAATGGAACAGCGGCCTGGGGTGCATCGTTTTCGGCAAAAGCAAATGATATTATTGAATATAATGGAACGGATTGGGTTATTTCATTTGACAGCTCAAACACAGATGTTGTACAATATGTAACAAACCAAACATCTATGAGCCAGTACAAATGGACTGGGACTACATGGATCGATAGTTTCCAAGGTCAATACAAACCAGGATTTTGGAAGCTCGAACTAGATGCGAGTTAGAAATGTATAAAGCAGTAGGCATAACTTTTATTGCCAAAGACACAAAAAGAATAATAATGAACTTACGTTCCAAGAATGTAAAACATTCTAATACGTGGTCATTCTGGGGTGGCAAAGTTGAAGCTAATGAACAACCATTTGACGCTCTACGTAGAGAAGTAATTGAAGAAATGGGTTACTTTCCACCAACATATAAAATACATCCATTAGATATTTTTACAACAAAAGATAAAAGTTTTGCATATTATACATTTGTAGGAATTGTTGGTGAAGAATTTATACCTGTACTGAATAGAGAAAGTGCTGGTTATTGTTGGACCGACATTGGTGAGTATCCTGAACCTTTACACAAAGGCGCACATCAAACATTATCAAGCCCTAAAAATAATAAAAAACTAAAAACTATCTTAAAAAAAATCTAATTTTGTAAGTAAATATTAGTATGGACAAAATTTTAGATATCCGAGATTTACAAATTACTATTGCTTTAAATCATTGGATGCGTGATAAAAAACAATCAGATTTACTCAATGACATTCTTGCAAGAGTTGGAGATAATAAGAATAAATTTACGAAAGAATTTTCTAGATTAAGTAAAAAGCAAGTTGATCATTTATTTGAAACATATATTGCATATTATAATTTTCATGCAGATGATGAAATATATATAAATTTAAAGTTAAGAAAAAGTCTTGAAGAAAAGTATTTTAATGTAAATGAAGAATTAAAAACTAAAAATATGGAATATAAAATACCTGGATTATTAGTAAAATATCGTCCTGGTATCAATCCTGTTCGTGCTATGTATTTTGAAATACAAGAGTTAATGACCATGGAATTCAATTTTGAAAATGTTGTACATCAACAAATTTTTAGTTTTTTCAGAGATAAAATTGCTTATGAAAAATTTATTAATGATATTAACTTTGATATTAATCAATTAACTAAACTTGAAAAACATTATCAGTATTCAAGAAAATTGCATAGTGGATTTGAATATCCTATGAGCTATTATCATATACAAGAGATGATAAAGGATATGAAAAAGTATCTTGTTATTTTTGAAAGATTGAATAAAAAATTAAATCAAAAAGATGATTATTAAACAACAATATTAATTAATCTAATACCGGCGTCGTCTTTATCTTCTAAAGATTTACCAACTACACACCAACCAGCCACTGGAGCTGAGTCTTTGTGAAGTGCTGTGGCACAACCAGCTGTTTCGCCAGTGCCTGCCATTGTTACAAGTATATCGCCTTTTGAAACTTTACCTGCTACTTTACAAGGTATCTTACCTCTTAATGCTACTGTTACCGCAGTTACTTCTCTGTTTTTACCTAACTCAGCATTCATGCAGTATGCTGGATTTTCAGAAACAACACCTGCTACTCTTGGATCTGCAAGATGTGTACATCTTGTTACTTCTTTGTCTCCACCAAATATTAATACTGTACCTGTGTCGTAATAGAAATCACTTTCATATTTCTCAGCCAAGTCAGCATACATTGCCTCAGTTGACTTAACATCAAGTATAGCTTTTGATGAAATATTAATTGTTGAACCTGGTGCATCTGATGAGAATCCCATTTTAAATCTGTCTTCTGATTCATCCCACATGAATACAGCATTTGTTCCTGTTGCACCTCTTTTGATATATAATCCTGCATCGTTATTATTTTGTTGTGTTTGATCATCAAAGTTATTAAGTTCAATCATGTTATCTTCAACTGATAAGTTAACAATATCAACCTGTGTAACTTCTCCAGTTACAGTAAAGTTTCCAGTAACAGCTAAATCCCCACCAATTGTTAGTGTATCACCACCTTGTCCAATAGTTTGTGGACTATTAAATGTAGCAAGTACTCTAGCTTCAGTAAAGTATTTGTTTGTTGAACCTTCTGACAAATCATCTGTTGTTGAAGATGCTAATCCTTGTGTTGATATAATACCTGTACTAGAATCATAAGTTAAATCGCCTGCTACTGATATTGCCGCTCTTGCTCTATCTGTTTGAAAGTAAAGATTTGATGATCCTTCTGGTAACGCATTTGTATCTGCTAACGTTGTATCAGTTTGTGCTGTCCATTGTATACCATCATATTTTAAAACTTGTCCTGATACAGCACCTGAAACTGAAACATCACTTAATTCATTTAGTTCATCTTTAGCTGAAAGTGTTGCAGTCACATAACTTTCCATTGATGATTTATTAACAGCATCGTTTTGATTAACTGGAGCTGATAAATTTTGTATTGTTTTTGAACCTGCGTCCCAGTATGATTTTGATGAATCAGATTGTAAAATTAATTTTGATGCAACATCAGTTGCAAGTTCTTCAATTCTCATTTTAACTCTTGGATTAGAATACCAAGCAGTTGGATTTATTGTAAGTGTGCCACCAATGTTATCAATTTTTACTTTGTAAGTTACTGTACCTGAAGTTGCTGGCTCATCATATGTACTAATATTTGCAACATATTCAGAATCGTTTTTTGCACCCCAAACGGCAAGTTGTGTTTCAACACCACTGATTACTCTGTAAAGAGTTAACTGTAAGAAATCTGTTGGACCACCACCTGTAAGTGTTAGTGGAATATGTACATCAATACTAATTTTACTGTTTGAATATTTTACATCAAAATCTTTTGTAATTGCAGTATCGCCTGTAGCTGTATGAGTTTGGTTAGCAGTTGAAAATGGTGCTGATGCTGGTGCATGAAAAACATTTAAAGTTGGTACTACACTTGTAACACCATGTGACCAGTTTGATCCTGTCCATGATAATACTTCACCTTGATTTGGCGATGAAGTTGTAACATCAGATAAATCATTTATTGATGCGAGACCTATTCTTGCATCTGCTCTTGCATCGGTATAGTATAAATTTGTTGTACCTTCGTTTAAGTTGTCTGTGTTTTTATTTCCAAAAGCAGTATCAAATCTTCCTTGTGTGTAATATAAGTTTGAACCTTCTGTTAGTGTTGTTGTTGAAACGTGTCCTGTAATATAATATGGTACCCATTCTTGGTTGCCTGCGTCCCAAGTCAAAGCGGCATTGTTTGTTATTGTTGATAAGTCTGTTGGTAAATTTACATCACCAATATCATCAATTGATGCTGTTGACATTGCTGTTAAGGCACTTGCTTGAGCTCTAGCATCTGTAAAGTATAAGTTGCTACCTTCTGCTAATGAACCTGTATTATGATTTGATAAATCTGTAATCTGTCCTGTGTAAGTTGCAGTTCCGCCACCATGATGTGCAAAACCACTTGCATATATAATACCTTGTGTAGTGATCTTTTTATCTTCAAAACTCCAACCACCTGCTGTTGAATATCCAAGTGTTGCGGCTATGGAACCTGAGTTATCAATTTCAATACCTGCTGAATTTGATGCTAATGCCTGACCTTTGTTAATCGTTAATAAACGATCAACTGTTTCTAAATCTGTTGATGATGTTGTAACTAGGTTAGTAAGATCAGTACTACCTTGTACTGTAAGGTTGCCCGAAATTACCAGATCTTCTGATTTAATATATGCGTCTGCCATTAATAACTCTCTTACTGTTTATAGTTATTATTTAGCATAAAAGAGAAAAGCCCGGCATAACCGGGCTTTTCAATAGTTTTAAAAACTGTAATTGTAGCTATTACACAAATGCAACGTTTGTCAAACCAATTGTTGACAAGTAGTCTTGTGCATTACCTAATGATGACGCAGTATTTGTTAACTCTACATAACCGTATCTAGTCATGAAAGAAACTACTGGCTCAAAAGTAGCTGGATCAATTACAACGCCTGATGACATTAATGGAATGTACGGGCAGTAAAATGCTGGTGCATCTACTTCGCCTGGACCTTTATATCCAATTAAGATATTTTCTGAGTCACCTGCGTATGAGTTCACGTATACTCTCATTGCACCGTTAAGTGTACCAACAAATTTAGTGTTAGTTGGAGCTTCAAACGTACCTTCAGTTGTTCTTGCGAACGCTGAAGTTGTAGCTGATTGAAGAATTGTAAGAGCAAAAGGAGACATAACAGCATAGTTTGCCGCGCCTCTTCTTGTTCTTTGTGCAATCAAGTTAGCTTCTCTGTTAATTAAAACAGCCAAAGCCGCGTGTTCATCACCTACGAATGCTGGTTGTCTACCAGTTTTCGTTGCGTTTTGATCGTATGTTACTCTTGGTGTACCACCATTCGAACCTAAAGCTGATAGTGAACCAATAATTTCTTGGTCAATTTCAGCTGTAATTTCTTGTGCTAGTGCCGCCATGATTTCTGCTTCAACATCAATGCCGTGCATTGCGTTGGCATCTTGTGCTGATTCAAATGTCCATCTTGCTGATAGCTTTCTTGTTTTCGCTTCAACAGTTTGTTTTAACACTTGAATTGACATTCTGTTTCCTGGAACACCTTCTTTAGATGATGTTGAATCACCTTTTGGTGTACTTTCTGTTTCGTTACCTGAATATGCTCTTGCAATTTCAAATGGTGAAAGTGCCTCAGAACCTGCTGTTACGCCAGCGGCTGAGTCCGCATATCTTACTCTTAATGTGTGAATTTGACCTACTGGACCGGTCATTGGTTGTACACCGATGATCTCGTTCGCAATAACTGTAGGCATCACACGTCTAATTACTGGAAGTATAACTTTATTCAAAGCCGCTACGTTACCGGCACCTGTCGCACCTGCTGTAGCCGTCTCTGCCAAGTAGTTTTTAGCATTTTCAAGAACTACTGACATAGTCTCTTTTTTCTGACCTTCTAAGCCTTCGCAAAGAGCTGACTTTGTGTCTTTCCAATTTTCAGTGATCATTGTATTGTCAGTCATTATATTAACTCCTTAGACCTGCTAGTTGTTTAATTTTAATAATGTCAGTGCTTACTGGTGTGTCTGCTGTGTCTGGTGAGACTCTGTCGCCTGTAACTTCCGTAATAACAGTTTTATCATCAGCTATTTTCTCTTCTTTAAGAACAGCTGGTAGATATTTTGAAAACTGTCTTTGTAAGTTTTCAGTCTTTACAGACTCTAGTAATTCTAACATAATTTGACGCTTCTCTTTATTAAGTGGAGCAGTTAATTCACTTAAAACATTGCTTCTGTTAACTTTGTCTTCAGCAATCTTAATTTTAGTTTCTACTACTTTTAAAGCTTCGTCTTTTTCAGCGATAGTGTCTTCTAGCTTTTGTGCGACATTATGCTGATCAGTAAGTTCGCTTTGTAACTTACGAATTTCCGTGTCTTCCGCTAAATGCGAAGACATATATTCACCTGCGAAAGCTTCAAATACTTTTCTTCCGAAGTTATTTTCTCTTGCAACTTTGATATCTTCTTTTAGATCTGTAATTTCTGATCTTAAAGTTTTATCAATTGCTGTTTCAACGATACCAGCCGCTTTAGAAATAAATCTAGATTTAGCATCTTCGATTATTTTCTTGCCTTCTGCTACCATTTTAACTTTATGATCTACAAGAGCTTGTTTGTCTTCATTAAACTCATTAAGTTCTTTACTTAATTGTTTAACAACAAAATCTTCTAACTTCGCAAAGTTTTCTTTCAAGCCATCTCTATCTGCATGAAGCTCTTTAACTTCTTTGACAAGCATTTCACTTACAAATTTTTCTAGCATTGCTGTATGCTTTGCTACATTTTCTTTGTATGCTACTCTTTCTGAAACTAAAGCCGCTTTATCTTCAGCAAACTCTTTCATTTCAGTAGTGATCTTGTCTGTAAGCATTTTGTCCATAGCTTCTACGATCTGAGCTTTGTCGTTTTCGTATCTTTGGGCAAACTCCTCACGCAATTCGGCAGTAATGTCCTCTCTGGCTTCTGACAATTTTGATTCCCAAGCTTCACTAACCTGTGAAGAAACTTCTTCAGGTAGTTCAACGCCTGTAAAAATGTCTTTTATTTCTGTTGCCATTGGGTATTCTCCTTACCTTTTTAGCTCGTTTATAAGTTTAACGATCTCTTCTGCGAGATACTTGTTAGCCTTTTTATCATTAATGGCATCTTGAGCTCTACCATATAATTTGTTAGCACCTTTCATATTCCATAAGCCTTCATAGATTGCTTTTGGATAGGCATCCGGTGCTGACGGTTGAGCCACAATATCCACTGTTACAATGTCGAAGTCTGATACGTTACCTGCTTCATTGACATTGCCGGTACCTCTTGATGATACACCAAGTTTAGTACCATGCTTCAATAGAGTTTCACAAATCTTACCCATGGGTGTTGGCAATATTTTTAATTTTCCAACTCCATTTGGACCATCCATCCACATATCTGTGATCATATGTGATACCCTCTCTAAGTTCACTGTAAGTGACTCGGGGTGGTCTGCTTCTCCCAAAACTGATAGACCTGAATCAAGTCTTTTCTTAACTGATCCTACAGCCGCTCCAATTTGTTCAACTGGATATACTCTTTCATTTTGGTTTTTAACACCGCCCTGGATAAAGATACCTTTCATATGTAGGTCTTTACCTTCACCTTCATTTAAAACTTGAAGATGTGCTTGGTCGAATGTTAGTGTCTCTAATAACGGTTGCATCATAATGTGTGTCTCCAATAAAAAGCTAAACTGTTAAATGGTAATTAACCACCTACTACCGGATTTGCCTTTTCACTTGCTACTTTTGGTGCCGCGTGTGGCTTCGGTGCTGGTGCTTTTTTATTACCTGCAACATTTACGTTACCTGTGCTCATATCTTTTACAGCTGGTGAAGATGGTTTTGTATCTTCTTTACCGCTTACGATATTTTCACTTGTACCGCCCATGTCGTTTTTGTCCGCTACAACTGATGACTTATTATCAGCATCATCATTGTTTGATGGTGTTGATACTGGTGTCATTGAAGTTGCTTCGTCCATTTTATCTTCTTTAGCTTTATCTTTTGGCGCTTCTTCCATTTTGTCGTCTTTGTCTTTTTTGCCTTCTGGTAATACTGATTGTGGTATTGTTTCAGTTGCCTCATCAGCCATTTCTTCACCTGGCATATCATCTGATGCTTCGTCATCATCTGAGTCGCCACCGATCATTTTTTCAAACTCGGCTTTTAACTCTTCTAATGAATCTTCTAAATCATCAATTTTATCTTCCATTTCTTCAGCTTTGCCTTCTTCAGCATCACCTTCTGGAGCTTCTAACTCGCCCATAGCGCCATCATTATCTTCCATGTCATCATCGGCTTCGTTAGTTTCTTCTTGTTCAATTTCTTCTGCATTGGCTTCAATAGCCTCTTTAGCTTTCTCAACATCTGATTTTAGATCAGCTTCTTGATCGCCATAGCCACCAATTTTTTCTTCGACTTTATCATCTTCAGACTCTTCAGATGATTCTTTCATCTTGTCTTCTTTGTCTTTGTCTTTTGGTGCTTCTGCTACTGCATCTGCTGATTCGTTTGATGTTTCGTCAACTAGTTCGTTTTCGATAGCGGCGTCTTGTGCCCCTACGATTTCCTCATGAATACCTCTTGCTTTTTCAACGATTACGTCATGAAGCATTTCTTGAGCTTTCTCTGACTCGTTGTTTACAAGATATTCAAGGACTTGTTCTAATTTTGATCTAAATTGTGTCATGACGATCTCCTAATCCGCGAATATATTCGATTTAATAGTTATATTTACATAATTGTGGATAATTCGTGAGATTATCAGGCTATTTTGAGGCGATTTTCCTCGCAAGAACAGATAACTGCTATTTTTATGATAATTTGATGCTAAATTTTTAGAGTGTGTGCTTCTTGTGTGTAGTAATCTAGCTACTGTCTATTTAATAATGTATGTTTAACATTCTGTAAGTACAGAACTACATTGCTGGTGGTGGAGCATACATTTTAGAAACAAAATCAGAATTTTCTTCTTGATCTGCTTTTCTAATATCTCTCACTCTTCGCAATTTATTTAGATGTTTCAAAGTTAGACGAGTCTTTCTGCTGTCTTTACGACTAGCTTTATGGAACTCGTCTTCCTCTGGAAAATAGTTTTCTGTTAACTGATGATATCTCATAACAAAACTATTTATATATTTTACTGTACGTTTGAAGTTTCAGCTGACGCATCAGCTGGTGCACCATGTGACGTAATATCTTGTGCCACTGGCTTGCCTTTGAAATCACCGACTGTATATTCGACTGCTT
>CENP01185068.1_pt1 | contig 60599 bp, 55 predicted proteins | sample 361281 | NCBI WGS metagenome assembly CENP01 (sample SAMEA2591122, study PRJEB7988) | marine metagenome | biome: marine biome (ENVO:00000447); feature: deep chlorophyll maximum layer (ENVO:xxxxxxxx); material: saline water (ENVO:00002010), including plankton (ENVO:xxxxxxxx) | depth 70 m
CTTAAGTGAAGACAATTTATTAGGGTCTGATTTAAAAACTCCCTCATCTCCATCCAATGTACCGATTACTCGGTTTAGGTTAGCCGATGGAATGTCAAATGGTAAGGACATAAAACGCCTCAAAAATTCAGAATTATTATCCAAAGACATTTGGTATTGCTCTTGCCTAATTGACACTATCTCATGTTGGTATTCAGTCGTAATTTTATGTTTCTTTGCAACATTCTCAGCTGTTTCAAGCATGGAGTGATGGCCTAATGGATCATCTTGCATATTATGAAGAGTAATATTTTCATGAATGCCCGTGCCACCTATCCCAGAGGGCGATGGATAATATATTTGTGGACCATTAGAAATCCGATCCATTGTTGCAACCATCGCTATGCTTCCCAAATTACACTCAATATTCTGGGTTGCATCTTGTATACACCTTACACTCGTAGCGCAAACCTGAGAAATACTAGGCCCCGGGAGATTTGGAGCACCGATCATTCCAGTAAACCAAGGTAAGCCCACAAAAGACTGATACTGAGGAACCGTCATTCCGAGGACAGCATAATCAAAAACTTCTGGACTTATTTTCCGATTTTCTAACTCTTTTTTCGCCACATACGCAGCGAATTCAATACTATGCAAATGAGACAAACTGCCTTGCCACTTTGTAAATGGCGAGGACCAATATGCACCATAGGGAATTCGCGCGGAAAAAGAAGCCATTGATTAAATCCATCTCAGGTTTAGTTGGGTATCAATACGAACAAAAATACTTATTTTTTAAAGATTCATATTAGTAATACTAAACTTTTTATAAGAAATTTATGTCACAAAATTTTCTTTGTAAACTATTTTAGCCCATCCGCGAATACCACGATCTACAACTTCATCGTTTCTACCGGATAAAATCCAATCATGAACTGGGATCGCAAAGCCTGTTTTTGGTCTATTAATAAGTTTGTTGGGTAGCGGTTTTTTTAACCCAACAGCCATATCAGTTTTATCAAATGCTCTGGCAGCAATTTTTTTAAAGAGAAAGGAATCAATTAAAGGCGTTCTAATTTCACACGAATGAGCCATACCTGCCCAATCTGCATCTCTAAGAAGTTGATTTTTCATGTACCATTGGCTTTCGAGCACAGATATCTTATTTTTTGGCAAAGATATCCCATCGATTGAGTCGTTGACCATATTATTTAAATTAAGATTTTCCCAGCCTTCTTCTACAAATGTCTTATCAAGAAACTCCGGTAACTCCCAAGGTAAAAATAAGCCTCTACGCAATATATATGCGGAGCCATAATCGCTTGAATACTCGAACAGCGAAGCGTACTTCGGTGAGGTTAGCTGTTTAAGTAAAGGACCACTTATCTTCCTAAACACGCTTCCAAAATTTCTGATGCCTGGTATCCAGCCAATATTTTTCACAATCGACGGAACCTGTTTGAAAGAGTCATATCCACCAAAAATTTCATCCCCCCCGACCCCCGACAAAGCAACTTTCAACCCTTTTTTTGATGCTTCTCGGGCGACAAAATAGGTATTCACACCATCAATAGAGGGCTGATCCATCGATTCTATTAGATTACTTCTAATATTAGAAAAATCATCTGCATTGATAGTGGGCGCATAATGGTTTGATTGAAATAAACCAGCAACTTCTTTTGCCAAAGGCGACTCATTTGAGTGACTGCCAGAAAATTCATCAAAATTTAGTGTAATGCTTTCAAGTGGATCCCGAGAAATTTCCGAAGCATATGAAAGAATACTGGAAGAGTCTAACCCAGCGGATAGAAATACGCCAACAGGCACGTCCGAAACAAGATGATGCTCTACACTCTCTAACAATGCACTTCTTAGATGAGGAGAGGAAACATCTAAATTTTGTTTTTCTAGTTCGATCATCTCTTTTCTCAAACAAAAATAAGTTTTAAATTCTTTTTTACCTGTGCAATCAAACCAGGCATAAGTACCTGCTGATAAACTGTTAATATCTCTATACATGGTATGAGGCTCGGGGACATACCCAAGGGTAAAAAATCCAATATGTCCAGCTGGATTTGGTGCGCGGGAAATTGCTCCTCCCAATAACAATGCTTTGACTTGAGAGGCCAATCGCAGCGTCTCACCATTATCCGAATAATACAATGGCTTAATCCCATATGGATCTCGGGCAAGAAACACTCCCTTTTTTTCAACATCCCAAATCACGAAGGCAAACATGCCCCGCAATCGATAAAGCATATCAGGACCGTATTCGTCATAAAGGTTTAATAGAACCTCGGTATCTGAATTCGTATCGAATCGGCGCCCTTTGCTAATAAGCTCTTTTTTTAATGCTAAATAATTATATATCTCGCCATTAAATGATATTTCTAATCGTATGTTTCCAATCCGATCTTTTAGTGCCATTGGCTGTGCGCCTGCCGAGCCAACTTCGATGATCGCAAGTCTTCGATGTGCGAGACCGATCTTACCATCATCGGATAACCAAATCCCAGCTCCATCGGGGCCTCTGGTGATCATACTATCACGAACCCTCAATAATTCCTCGCTGTCCACACTTGATTTAGAATTAGAATAATTGAAAATAGCAGCTATACCGCACATAAATTCACCATAAGTATTAAATACGCATTAAAGCATCAAAGCTCTTTGGTTTGAAAGTTTATTAGTTTTTAATTATAGAAAGTGTTATAAATTTGTCTTAAAGTACAGAAGATAAATTTCTTTTGTCAGGATTTTATTTTGAGTAAACCTTACCAAATAAGGCTTGGAGGCTACGGCCCGCCGACCACCTCATTTAGCAAATCTCTTAGACTAATCGGGAACAAACTAGAAAATCAATTTGGAAGTGATGTTGATATTAAATATATCTATAATATTATGGATTTGGGATACAAAGCCGATGATATTTTATGGTTAACTGAGCATGGTTTCCTAACTATATCTTACCAATCATCCAGCTATCTCACTGATCAAGTCCCCGAACTAGGTTTTGTTGATTTACCATTTCTTTTCAAAAATAATAATCATGCACGCAATTGTATGGATGGAGAATTAGGCGCTTATTTATCCCAAAAAACAGAAGAAAGAATTAATTATAAAATTCTCGGTTATTTTGAAAATGGATTCCGGCATGTTTCAAATCGGCTAAGGCCAATCAGAAAACCCAGTGACTTTAAAAATATGAAGATCAGAGTTTTACCGAGTGAATTTCAAGTAAAAACTTTTTCACTCTTGGGTGCAACACCTATGCGCATGGACTTAACAGAGGCCATTAAAGGGGTAATCGATGGTACATTAGATGCTCAAGAAAATCCATTTGCAAATACAGTGACCTATGGCGTTCACAATCACCATAAATACCATACAATTTCTAACCATTTTTATATATCAAGAAGCATAATGTGTCACCGAACGACATATTATTCATGGCCTGAAGAATTAAAAGTAGCAATGAATAAAGCTGTTGACGAAGCTGTTTTGTGGCAAAGAGAACAAGCTGAACAAGAAGCAATTGACTCTAGGAAAGCAATTGAAGCGGCAGGCTGTGAGATAGTTGATTTAACAACTACGCAACAAGAATTATTCACTCAAGCAACAAAATCGCAATACGATGAAGCACTCGATCAATTTGGTTCAAAAATGTTTAATTTAATAAAAGAAACTTAATCACAAATCAAGATTGCACGAAAGTCATTTACATTTGTATAGGTAGGACCTGTTTCAACCAAACTGTCTAATTCTTTAAAAAAATTATACGAGTCATTATTTGCCAGCATAAAATCTGGGTTTAGCCCAACCTTTTGAGCTGAGAATAAAGTTTCCGGCGTTATAAACGCTCCCGCATATTCAGAAAAGCCATCAATACCGTCTGTGTCACATGCTATAGCACTAACGTCAGAGCGGCCATTAAGTCCTAACGCTAATGCTAATAAAAACTCCATATTTGGCCCTCCTTTTCCGGTTCCAGTTACATTCACTGTTAATTCACCGCCAGATAATAAAAGGCATGGTTTAGCATTAAGATATTTTTTAACTTCATTTGCATGCTCATAACCCACTTTTTTTGCTTCACCTTGTAAACCTTCATTTAGAATAATAGGGGTTATTCCAGACATTTTTGCAAAATTTGCTGAAACCTCCAATGCCATTCGGCTATTCGCTATCATCTCAAACCTAAATTTATCGAGAGCCTTAGGAGCAAGATTAGGTTCTACTTTCCTTTTTAAACGCAGATATTTTAGAATTGATTTTGGCTCTGTAATTTCATATTTCTTTAGGATCTGTAGCGCTTGTTCGCATGTACTGAGATCGGCAACTGTTGGGCCAGATGCAATTACAGATGGATCGTCTCCAACAACATCAGATATCGCCAATGTTACAACACTGGCAGGCAAACAAGCTAGTGCTAATTGGCCACCTTTAATCCTTGAAATATGTTTACGAACAGTATTAATTTCACTAACTGTCGCTCCACATAGCAATAATTTTTTATTGATTAATTGCTTTTCGACAATTGTTAAATTTGACGCTGGTAGCGTAAGTAATGATGAACCTCCCCCCGAAATAAGACAAACTACAAGATCATCTTCAGTAAGATTCTTTACCTCTTCAAGAATTATTTTTGCTGCTGTTACTCCAGTTTCGTCAGGTATTGGGTGTGATGCTTGAATTACATTAATGAATTCACATTCAACATTGTATCCGTGACGAGTTACAACCGTTCCCGTTAAAGGGCCCTCAAAATATTGTTCAAAGGATCTAGCCATAGCCGCGGAGGCTTTACCTGCTCCTATAACTACAGTTCTACCTTGCGGTGGATCGGGAATAAATTTAGCTATACATTCAGATGGTTGGACAGCCTTTACCGCTTTATCAAAACAAGCAGCTAAAAACTTCTTTTGGTTGCCAATCATCTATAATTCTCGCATTCTTATCCAGTTATTGAAAAATATGAATAGTCAATAATTATATATTTCTATAGTTTTAATAGTTTTTCTGAATTACCGTGTAATATCTTGGCCTTATCGACACTATTCAACATAATTCGTTCCATCCATTTAGGACCAGGTTCATTAGGAACGAATGGATAATCAATAGCAAAAAGGATATGATCAGCGCTCATTTCCTGAATACATAACATTAGCGCAGGATCTGAGAAAAAACCAGAGGTTGTAATATAAAAATTATTTGAAAAAATTTTGCGGAACTCTACGCCATCATTTTCGGGGCGGTTTAAAGCAAGATCTATTCGCCACATTAAGAAAGGTAAGGTTTCTCCTAAATGTCCTAATATTATTTTCAGATTTGGATATTTTTTAAAAACGCCTGAAAGCACCATCCGAATACCAGCAGTGGCAGTTTCTAATGTAAAACCCCAACCTGCATTTAAGAAACCTGGATATTTTTCAATATAATCGCCAAGGTAAGCCTCAATAACTTTTTCATGCGGAATACCAGGATGAAGATAGATTGGCACGTCTAGCGCCTCAGCCCTCTCAAAAATAGGCCAGAAACGCTGATCATCAATAAACAGCTCTCCACCAGTCAGGCCGTGTATCATAGCACCCTTAAAACCAAGTTGTTTTACCGCTCGTTCCAGCTCGTCAGCCGCTGAAACTGGTTCAGCAGTCGCTAAATTGGCAAAACCAGCTAGCCTATCTGGGTTAGTTTGACAAATCTCATACAACCTATCGTTAGCAGCTGCAGCTATCCCAGGCCCAATATCAGCTGCCAGTTTTTGGGTTGACGGGGCACCATGGGAAAGAACTTGAACGTCTATTCCAGCCTCATCCATAGAGTCAATTCTAGCCTTACCAACATCCAACAAAGTCTTTTTTAAAAAGCCTGCTAATTTCCCATCTCGACCATCAAAATGTTTTACAACCTCAGGATCATAGTAGTGCTCCTCAATTGCTATAACGCGCTGATTATCCAAAATAGTCATATTTACTAGCCTCCATAAAATAATTCTCGTTAATAATTTTTTTCTTGTTTCTTTAAAGTCCGCTACAATTATAATAAATCTCTCATAATACTAATTATTATATTGACTTTACTTGATATCTTTACATTTAATTCACATTAAAGACTCTTTGCTATGATATACTTCATTACTTCATTCGTACCAGCGTAAATACGGTGCACTCGAGCATCCGCCCATGCCCTCGCTATTGGAAATTCCCAAACATATCCGTATCCTCCATAAAGTTGCAAACAATCATCTAATATTCTATCTGCCAGTTCAGTAGCCCACAGTTTTGCTTTTGCAGCTAATTCAGGTGTTACGCCGCCTTCAGCATGAAGTTCTATGCAGCGATCCATAAATGGCCTACCCGCTTCGATATCAGCAGACATTTCAGCAAGTTTAAACTGTGTGTTTTGAAAATCAAATACGGTTTGCCCAAAGGTTTTTCGTTCCTTTGTATAATTAATAGTTTGTTCGACAGCTACTTCTGCCATAGCAATCGAACGTAGTGCTACAACTAGCCTTTCTTGAGCTAATCCATCAATTAATAATGACCACCCCTGATTCAAATGACCTACCATGTACGACGCTGGCACGCAGACATTATCAAAAAAGAGTTCTGCCGTATCCTGTGCTTTATTTCCTATCTTTTTAATGTTTTTTCCTCGACTTACGCCTTCCAGGGCAAGATCAACCCAGAACACAGAAACCCCTCTTGAACCCAAAACAGGATTAGTTTTAACTGCTAAAAGTATATAATCTGCGATATGCCCGTTCGTAATGAACGTTTTAGCCCCATTAATTATAAAGTTATTACCGTCGGCTTGAGCACGAGTTTTAATTTCTTTCAAATCACTGCCCCCACCAGGCTCGGTAAGGCCTATCGCTGAAATCCATTCACCGCTAACCATTTTAGGGAGCCAAGATCTTTTTTGATCTTCGGTACAAAATTTATGCAATATAGGAGCAATTATAAATGAGTGCATATCAAAAGAGGGCGCTGAGACGCCAAAACGGCCAAGTTCCTCAAGTACAATAGCGTCAAAAAAGAAGTCTCCCCCTATTCCACCATATTCTTCTGACGTACTTGTTCCCAAAATTCCGATCTTTCCGGCTTTTAACCATACATCCCGGGGAGTTCTTCCCTTTTCCTCCCATTGGGCATAATAAGGTAGAACCTCTTCCTTAATGAAATTAGCAACACTATTGCGAAATATCTCATGTTCTTCATTATAGATATTTCGAGGTATACTTAATGCCATCTTTATTTCCTGTTAGTAATTCGACTTATAACCTTCAAAGTTAAACCCCAAAGTTATGAAACTAGAAAACTAATCAAATTTAATCACTTTTTTTTGAGGTGTAAGATTTATTTCATCAATAACCGTTCCTTGTCGCATAGACAAAACAGATAGAATAGATTTAGCAACATCACTTGGTTCAATAGCATTTTTATCATCATCACCAGGCCGAAATTTTAAATGATTAAAAAATTCTGTTCTTACCATACCTGGATTAATTATTGTAACACGTATATTCTTATCTGCACTTTCCTGTCTAATTGATTGCGCGAAACCTCGAATGCCAAATTTAACTGTACAATAAAGACTTCCCATTTGTGATCCCCTCAAAGCGGCCTCAGACCCCATAAATATAATATCCCCCATTTCACTTGACTTAAATTGAGATATCACGGACCGTGTCACAATTAAATGTGAAATAAGATTTACATTAATATAGGCCTGAATTTGTTCAGATGAAAAATTTTCAAGACTTCCAAATTTACCAAAGCCAGCACAATTAACGAGACCGTCTATATCTGGTGATGAGGTCATTATTTCTGTAATAGTGTTCGTTATATTATTCAGATCGCCTAAGTTTAAAGTAACAGTATTATAATTTTCATCGTTAGGTTGAAATTGCTCATGGTTCCTTGCTATACCTGTTACCTTTGCACCCGAACTGAGCAATAACTCGGAAGTAGCTCTGCCAATGCCACTAGAAGACCCACTTACTAAAATATGTCGACCCTTCATACTTGGTCAGACAAATTGGAACTTCCTTCAGATACACATTGAAAAATAATACTATCTGAAACAAAATTAGAAAATAATTGTCGACAATGAAGTGCCATCTCATTTTCAATTTCTTCGCTATACGCCATAATTGAACCTCTTTGAGTGATAGGACCAGTGAATAGTATATCATCTGGGTATAATTTAAATATTTTTTGAAACATTGCACGAGGAAAACGGAGTGGACCGAAACTAATGGAATGAATGGCCTCGCTTGGAATATTTTTAGAAATACTTTCAATCAACTCTGTATAAAGTTCTTTCCAGTTTTTTCCATAGATAAGTGGATCAAACCTGAGTCCTATTTTCCACCCTCTATTTGCCAAATCAGTCATCGATTTAATTCGCCGCTCTATCGAGGGAGCTTTGTGATCTAGCACCCTAGACATAATTTCTGGCATAAGACTATAGGCGATAATGCAATTGTCTGGTGGGGATACAATTGTCATCGGTTTCAGCTTTGTACTTTTAGTTCTAACTTCCAACATAGATTTTGGATATGGGGTGAAAATTGGCAGAATATAATCTAAAAAACCTGTTATATTTTCTAACGCAAGGGAATCGCAGTCGTAACCTGAAAAAAAAGTTATATTATCTCCAGAAAATTCGTTATTAATTTGAATAATTTGTTCGGCAAAGTCCTCAAAATTAATAAAAATAACATAGTTAGCCGAGCTATACATACCTTGCAAAAAACAATATCTGCAATCATATATACAGTTATACATATGAGAGAAATAATAATTCCGCTTCCCACCAATACCGAAGCCATCGGGAGCCGGAAGTATGAGTTTTTTATATTTCTTTGCTAAAATTATGGCAGGATTAATCTTTTGTATTTTAAAATTTTGATTGCGCTTATTAAAAACTTCTCCAAATCGATCAATCTCTATTATTCTAGCCATGGGGAATTTAGAGATAATTAATCTAGCTCGGGGGTGTTCTAAAACCTCCTCCTCAACATAAATTGTATCTACCACAAATTTTCCCAATCAACTTTATTATTATCTAAACAAGACTTCAAAAAATATAAAATCTGTTTAGAGTCTGAAAATTTATTAATTTCATTATTTAATGTTCTATTTGGAAAGGCAGCTAACCATCGTTTTACCAAAGCATTTAATTGGTGCTCCTGCGAAACAGTAAAATGCCATCCACCCAAAATATCACTGCAAATATCTGGCGGCGATAGACGTCGAGCTTCAGAAGCTGAGATGCTTCGTAATTTTTCTGATACATCTAATATGCTACCAATATTCGCAGAAACTAATTTAGAAACCTTTTTTCCTGTTAAATTCTTTACATCCTCCTCTGGTCCATCTGAAACAATTTTGAGCAATATTATAAGTTCTTTTGGTGATAGTCTGCTGGCAGTCTTAAAAAAACCATAGCCTTCCATATCAAATAAAATATCCCGCTTATAATCTGTGGTAGGATAATCGGAAGTTACCAATTCAGATCGGGGCAATTTCAGAGGGAAGACAACACTGGGATAACTATATTTTGTAGAATTATGCTGCCTAATTTTATCAACCAGAAAAAGCGTTCCCATACTTGCTATTCCATGTCCAGCGATTCCTATATTTATAAAACCAGCCCACGGAGGCGCCTTATTCTGATTCCTTAACAATTGTGTGGCTTGTGAGGAGTTTAATTGACCTACTCCTGTTATTATTAAACAATTATTTTTTGTTTTATCCTCAAAAATTGGGAACTTTAAGCCATGATCAATACGTGACATTTTGAAGTATGCGATAATCGGTTTAGCCTCAACTTTCAAGGCGACAATCCAACAAATAACTGGTGTATTTCTCATGGTAAGACAATAATCTATTAATATAATTAAAATTTATAGTTGTTGAAATTCTTTTAATTTTTTTTGATAAAAATTGACAAATTCAGCATTGCCCCGTTTCATAGCTCCATTAATTAAAATCTCAATTTTAGCAATAGCCACCTCCTTTGCGGCATATGCTTGATTAGCAGTTAACGCGTTACTCGCAACAAGTTTCTCAATTGATTGTATTCGAAACCGATCCATTCCCCAAAACTTTCTAGATAATTGATCATCGTGCCCCCCATATTTAATAGTCAGTGGGCTATCAATATGGAGTATGGTTTCACGTGCCGCAATACGAAGCCAAAGGTCATAGTCCTCACAAACTGCTAGATCTTCATCAAACAAACCCACTTCGTTCAACAAATCGCGCCTGATCATAACGCTACTAGGAGAGACAAGACATCGCTGCAAACAATCGTGGAAAATATCACCCCCGCTTTTCTTATGCTTTTTCATTTGATTGACAAACTGTCCTCGCCGATACCAAATCTCATCCGTGTGAACTAAACGATATTTATTTTGTTCTAAAATAGCAGCAACTTGTAACTCGATTTTTCTTGGGCACCATTCGTCATCAGAATCCAGAAAAGCAATCCACTCACTTTTTTTATCAACTTTAGATATACCTGTATTTCGTGCAGCGCTAACTCCTGACTTTTTCTCCTCGATACAAACTATATTAGGAAAGTCTTTTTTTATTAGCTCTAATGTATCGTCCGTCGATCCATTATCAACAACAATTATCTCATGTATTTTATATGTTTGTGCCAAAACTGACTTAATGGCCCTACCAATAGTGTGCGAGCGATTATAAGTGGGAATTATGGCCGAAACGGCTGGTGGATTAGCTTCTGATAATTCACTTCGTTTCATATACTTGTTTCAGAACTTAAATATCAGTCTCATAAATTTTTAGATAACCAATTACAAACTTGTTCAGTGATCACATCTTCTTTACCTCGGTAAAAATGATCGCAATCTTTCAATATTTCGACGTCACAATTGCCTGAACAATTTGCAGCAAAATCTTCAGCTGGATAGGCCTCCCGAATTTCTTGGTCACCTCTAATAAAAAGCACGGGGCAAGTAACTCGAGCCGCACTTTCAACCGTATCTGGCATTGTTGTTAACCGATCAATATAGCTCCTGGCAGTAGCAACATACCACCAACCTGGGAGGATCATAAGTTCATCACCCTGACCGTTCGATATCATATTTTCAGCCTTCTCACGCAATTCACTCGTTTTGCCGCCACCTAATAAACCAGTTTTTTTGGCCAACTTCTCAGCTGTCCCACCTCCAGAATGTGCAGATAACAAAACTAAAGCTGGGGTATCTGGATTATTCACAACATGTTGAACCGCCAGAAATCCTCCGTTACTATGCCCTACTAAAATAGGTGTCCCATATCCTTTCGCCTTTAACCATTCAGCCGCATACTCATTATCTTCAATACCCTCGGCCGTTGTTTGAAAAGCTGCTCCCTCAGCCATCCTAGAATCACGAATTCCCATTATGTCGTGACCCCTACGATTGAAAGAGAGACATGCAAAGCCCATTTCACTTAGTGCGGGAGGAAGAAAGCGAGCCGCTCCAACATAAAAGTTCATTGTATTACCATGGCAGATCATAACAACACCTTTAGGCTTCTCATTAACTGGTAAGTAAAATAATCCATCTAAGGGGGTAGTATTCGTCTCAATTTGGATAAGTTCTAATTGCATATCTAAAGTTGCTGTTCATTATTTTAATTCCAAATTATAGCCACCTTAAGTTTGTCGTTTTTTACGGCACTAAAATAGATGATCCCTTCGTCTTCCCAGCTTCGGTTTCTTCATGCACTTTAACCGCCTCGTCAAGACTATAACGCTGGCCTATCTCAACTTTTATTTTATTAGAGCTCACCATTTCAAAAACAGAATTAGCTGACAAAACTAAATCCTCTCGTTTCGCCGTATACGTCGCGACTGTGGGCCTCGTAAAATATAGTGAGTCACGTTTTTGGAGTATTGGCGGGTCTACCGCTGGCATAGGCCCGCCAGTTGTACCAAATGAGACAAAATAACCGCGTGGCCCCAAGCAATCTAAGGTTTGTTGATAAGTTGGCCCACCAATAGGGTCATAAACTACAGGAACTCCGCGGCCCTCGGTGATTTCTCGCACACGTTCAACAACATCTTCTTTCGTAAAATCAATAACTTCAGCGTAACCACTATCCCTAGCGAGTTGACACTTCTCCTCACCGCCATCAACACCGATCATATATGCTCCCTTGCTATTCCCCCATTGACCTGCAAGTGTTCCTACCCCACCCCCGGAACCTAAAAAAAGAACCTTTTCATCAGATTTTATATCGTAACAACGATTCAGGAGATATTCGACCGTCATACCCTTAAATAATGTTGCTGCACATTTTTCATCACTCATTTCATCGGGCAGGTGTACGACTCTCGCTGCAGGAAAATTCCTATATTCTGCATAAGCCCCCTGGGGTGCTGTAGCATACGCAACCCTATCACCTACTCTAAATTCTGTTACATTTTTGCCAATGTCTTGAACAATACCCGCTGCTTCCAATCCAATTCCACTAGGAAGCTCTAGAGGATATAAGCCAGAGCGTTGATAAATATCCATATAGTTAAAACCAATAACATTCTGCTTGATTTGCACCTCGTCATCTTTTGGTGGGGTAATTGTCACTGTATTTAAAGTCATGACAGAGGGTGCCCCTTGTTCAACTAACGTAACAACACGTATTTGCACCATTTTCTCCTTTTTATATTTTACGATGATATGAGTCTTAACATTCTCAAACAAAAGTTTAAAAGGGTCAAATTCTTATTTTATAATAATATTAATGCTAATTAAAAATTTTTATAAATAGTCTAAGCTTGACCACTATCAAAGACTTGAAATATTATAGCATTTTATATCATCGGTTAGGAGATTAAGTATGTTATTTGCTGTTTATATGGTCGATAAACTCGGCATGGAGGAAGTACGCGCTCAAACCGGCAAAGCACACGCAGAATATATGGCCGCAAATGAGGAGGGCATTCGAATGGGCGGCCCCTTATATGCTGATGACCACAAAACGATGATCGGTAGTGTAGTAATTAAAGATTTCTCTAATCGGACTGATGCAGAAAACTTTATAAAAAATGAACCATATAACAAAGCTGGGTTATTCGAGACGGTAATGATAAATCCCTTTAAGGCATTTGTTGATAATTAAACACCCACTATCTATCTCACCTCCAAAATCATATAATTTAGTCTTTTGGTTTTTTCTGGCATCAGTTTTCGTTATTAAATGCAATTTTCGTATGTGCCAAGCTGAATTACTCATAGGGGATTTAGGTATCTAACGATGAACCTTAATGAATTTAATCAATTTTGTAAGTCACTGCCATATACAACTCATATTGTTCAGTGGCACGGTTCCCACGTATGGAAAATTGGTAGTAAAATCTTTGCAATTGGTAGTTGGGGTAATAAAAAAAATTCTGGTATAACTTTTAAGGTTTCTAAAATTACTTTTGAATGTCTCAAAGATGAAGCCGGTCTGCGACCGGCCCCTTATTTGGCAGCGAGAGGAATGAGTTGGTTACAGTGTTACAATGAAGATACCTTGAATTCAAATGATCTTAAATCACACCTCATAGAATCCTATAGTTTAGTATCTCCCAATTCAAAAAAAAATAGTATAATTTGATTTCATCATTATAATATTTTTTTCATCCTAAATATTCAAATTATTTTGAGTTAGTACCCACACTAGCTATTTTCAACTGGTAAAAGCCAGTGTTCATAAATCTCAATCTCAAGCGTGTCTTCAACAGCGCCAGTGTAGTCACTCCAAATATCAATTTGTTTGAAGGATACGCGATAGAGTATTCTTTTCGGTAATCCATCAAATCCATAAGCTAATTCCTCTGGATTTAAGAATTCTCCGCATATACGTTTGATTATTCCCATTCGCCCTCTTATATATCCAGGTGTCCTCCTATGGCCTGGTGAAGAATTAGAATGAACCAACACTCTGTCACCGATATTAAAACGATTGTTGGGCGCTGGAGTATAGGAAGATATAATTTTATCAGTCATTGCCAAACTCATTGAGCACTTACCTCAGGAACACTAATTCCAACGAGTGCATCTCTTGAAACAATAGATTCCAATTTGGCTTCATCCCAATTTTCAGTACCAGAAGGACGACGCGGTAAAACCATATACCGCATGTCCGCGTTTGAATCATGTGTTATTACTTGCATTGTTAGCGGAATTTTAGTGCCGAATTCTTCTAAAACACCCCGAGGGTCCTTAACAACCCTCGACCTATAACTTCGAGACTTATACCAAGTTGGTGGTTGCCCCATCAACTGGCGTGGGTAGCACGAACATAATGTACAAACGACAATGTTGTGAATATCCCTTGTATTCTCTACTACAATTAATTTGACGGCATGTTCTAAGTCTATTCCCATACTTTCAATCGCGGGATTTGCATCTTTGAGTAATTGCGATTTAAACTCTTCATCTACCCACGCTCTGGCAACTACTTTAGGTCCCCTATTGGGATAGTCTACATCAAATTTTTGGATTTTCTCTCGGATTTCGACAGAGTCAATAAAACTATACCGCTCGAGTAAATCCTGAACGGCTAAACTTACAAGTTGGTGGTAAAGTGGGCCCTCACCCGACTCGTCCTCTTGAATTGGCTTGCCATCATGATCGTGGTCATGGGGTAGATCGACAATCGGTACATTAAATCGTTCTTTAACAACCGCAATTTGACTATCTAGCTCCTCATCGGTAATGATTTTTTTCTCTTTCAGAACAATCACGAGAGCCTCTGCTAAACGCTCAAAATAACTCAATTCAAAATATCGCTCTCCCAAATCTTCAGCAGCTCGCCTCATCTCATCTAGCGTTGCCAATTTCTTTTTTGTTACCGTCATCCGGAGCGCATTTGATTGTTTCTCCCAGTGCTTCATCCCATGATCTTGAAAATCAATCGGACCAGCATCGTCACCACCCAAATCGTGTGGTCCCATTTTCTCAAAAGAGTCATTCATTATTTTTCTCCCTACGCTCATCTCTTATCGAGTAAATTATAGGTCTATTATTGCACAAATGTCTAACGTCAAAATTTACTTCAAGCCGTCTATTTATTTTGCTTAATAAAATATACTAAGAGTTCTTATATTTTAGTATATGTAATATATTTAATTAAGTAAAATGCATACAAAATTTGGCTTATAAAATTCAGGCTTGGCAATACAGAAATTACTAGGCAAAGTCAGATTTTTAAAAAATTAGTTTTTTTCTAAACAGAATGAAGGGTAAATTTGTAATGATTAAAGCGGGTTTAGTTGGCTTAGGGTGGTGGGGGCAAGTGTTAGCAAAATCTATTAAAGACAGTAATAAAATTACAGTTTCAGGAGGTTTTACAAGAACGCCCTCAAACGCTTCTGACTTTATAAATGGGTCAGGAATTAATATTTATGACTCCTATGAATCTATGCTAGAAGATACGGGCCTTGATGCGATTATTCTTGCGACACCGCATTCCTTGCACGTCGACCAAATTAAACTTGCGGCAAATAGCGGTAAACACATCTATGTAGAGAAGCCAATTGCTCTTACCCTTCAAGAGACTCGCATGAGTCTTGACGCAGCTAGAAATGCTGGCGTTCAAATTGCGGTTGGTTTTCAACGTCGTTGTCATCCTTCCATGGTATCTGCATTAACTGCAGTAAAAGATGGCTCATTAGGAAGAATTTTGCATGTTGAGGGCCATCAATCTGCTCCAGGACTTCGAATTTATAAAGAAGGAAGTTGGCGCCAGGCACGAGAAGAACAACCAGCAGGTGGAATGACTGGTATGGGAATACATCTTTTAGATAGTATGGTTAGCGTTCTTGGCTCGGTTGACAATGTTACGGTTAAAAGTAAAAAAATACTTCAAGACAATGGTAGTATACTAGATGACATGACATCTGTTTTATTAGAATTTGATTCTGGAGCGACGGGTTATATTGGAACGTCCATTGCAACATCTGGTTATTTTAGCTTACGATTTTTCGGGGAGAACGGTGTGGTAGAGGTAAGACGACCAGATCTTGGAGAATTCGTATATACGGATCAAACCGGACAAATAAATGTTACTGAGAGTAAGGGATTTAATATGGAAGGCAGGAGCCTCGAATTATTCGCTGACCAAATCAATGGCGAGGGGCAGTTTCTAGTCACAGATCAAGACGTGTTAAAATCGAGCGAAGCATTGGAGATGGTTATAAATGCGGCGATTTAAAAAATATTTTAAAATCTAAATAGCACCAAAATTGGGTGGCGAGATCCGACGCTTTGAAGCTAGTTCATAAGCTGAAGCAATCTGAAGAAGCTTATCTTCAGTCCCAGGCTCTGATCTAAATACTAGAGAAAAGGGAAGGCCAGGTTCATCTATTTTTGTTGGCTCTTCAGTAGGTAAAGAAATATATTTTGTCTGATCGTCATTTAGTTTAAAAACTGGATCATAGGCCGTAGTCACGTATCCGGCAGGCACTAATATTTCTGTCAGACCAGCATTGGGGCCATAAAGACTCTCAGGCCTTAAATTGTTTGCTATATCATACTGGTGTGGCTGACCGATAATACCCGGCGGCCAAGGAGTATGTAATCGCACAAAAGCGTCTAAATTGTTTTCAGTTAAAACCATCATATCCACTCGCCTGAGCAATTCTCTCAACATTATTCGCTCATTAACTCCCTGGCGACCATCAAGAGCATTACGAGGATCATCAATCTCTTCCCAATTCTTGAATGCGGCACGTTGATCATCACCCCAAAACTTTGAGCGGGCATTGAGCTCCGACCAGTTATCGAGGGCTTCATGAAAACCTGCTGATTTCCAATCCTTAGAACGTCTCTTCAAATATTGACTGATATGAAATCGAAAACTATTTGAAAGTTGCTGTTGTTGTATAGTACCGATATCTAGATTATCCGGGGGTTCAATCTCTCCCTCGGTAAGTGCAACACAGTAATCAATAGGGTCCATTAAACCATTACCAAAAACTTTACCCGGGAGAAACTCTGTCGGTTTAATAAGATTAGCAAAATCGGTAAAGAGGGGTTCGCTATTTGAATCCAACCTAAATAGAATATCGGGCATAAATATAGGGACAAGTTTAGCAAGCGCTTTCCTAAAATCAGGTTTCATTTGCTCAATATCAGTATCTGGAGACCAGAGCGGATCTCCTGACTCAACCAATGTCACTCCAAGTTTTTGCGATAAGATTTCTTTAATTTCAATAACTGCTGCATCGACAATAGGTTTCTCGGTAATAGAGTTTTTGGGATAAACCATAGACTCTCTTATTACACCAAGTCTGATACTTTCGAGATCATTCTCATCAATTTTTGACGTTAGGCTATCAGTAAAATTTGACGAAATTATGGAAGAGCGCGGAACAGTTGTATATGGGTCCCGTGGATCGTAATATCCTAGGTTTTCGTCTTTTAAAGCGTCCAATATTTTCGCACAATCAGGCAAGGACTTTCCATGAATTCCAGATCGGTCACAGTAAATATCAGCCCCAATCGCACCTCCATCAAATCCTATCATTGCCTTATGGGGCAGAATTAGTGCGACCGCATTATGGTTGGATGGACCTCGGCATGAAGCCCGGGTCTCTTCACCAAGGCTTGCCATGACAAGATTAGTACTTACTGATAAGGCTGATCCAGAACTCGATCCCAATGATGCTGCTCTCGTTGTGTCATAAGGATTTGATGGATTGCCGCCCCAAGTTGCTCTTTGGTAACCTAAGGTTGATGGGAGTACCTTATCTGGATTATTTCTACCGCCAGGGTTTCCAGCCCTACCATTATACTCAGTATTAACAGCTTTAGCTAAAATAATCGCACCTTTTTTCCTCAACTGATCGACGAGGATGTGATCTTGAGCTGGAAAGTCAATATCATAGTTGGCATCAGCCCCACCTGTTGATCGCATATCCTTGGTATCAAATGGATCTTTAAAAGAGAAAGTTACACCGTACATTGGCATAGCATCTAAATCGGGGTTAGAACCGAATTCATCGTCAAGTTCAGTAGCACGTTCGATAGCATCTGGATGTTGTCTAAATATTTCACAAACCGGCGGAGCTCCATCAGGTAGCGGACCCTCAGAGGGATGCCTGTCATATTCTCCCCAACAGGTTAGCGAACGTTCGCCCCTAATATTAAGTGTAGAGAGCGCATTTACTTGCCCAGCCTTTGGCATACCGGCTATCATTCCAAACTGCTGATACACTTTTGGATTGGAAGCAGTTGATTCCATCCTACCATATTCCAACGGGGGACCTTTATATTTATCCAAGTCAGGAAGAACTTTAGATGCTTCCAAAGTTTTTATAGGAAATTTAAGGGGTATGCCACTACGAACAATTCCAGTAACCTCAGAGGCGTCTCTCCCATCTTCAGTAACCAGCATACTTGCAACACCATTATACTTCCGAGATCTATTTATATAGACCTGAACAACTTCTGATACACTCGTATTTTTATTTTTTATCGATTTATGAAATTCGCTTATTGATGTTTCTATCACATTAAACGGTATTTTTTTAGCTGGCATATTTAATCCAAATATAGTGGAAAACTAAACTATCAAAAAATTTTAAATCGAGTATTGATAATGAAACTTATACAAGACTACTACCTATTTGATATTTTTACAAAAATATTTGTACTAATTTTTAACTGGATGTTGCCGTCTCGTGTTACCATTAATTCCGTCAGCAATTGCCCATTCTGCAAAGTTCTCATTTGAACGCTCAAAGTTTCTTGGCTCCCATTTGTCGGTACAATAATCCTCGTCAGTAAAATATTCAGCAAGACCACCTGCTGGATTCTTAACATACCAAAAATATGCTGAGGAAACTGGATGGCGACCAGGCCCGATTATAGTCTTCCAACCACATCTATCGATATTCAAGCCACCACCAAAAACTTCGTGAATATCTCTAACAGTATAAGCTACGTGATTAAGACCAATTTTTTTTTCAGGGATATTTAAAAGAAATAAGCTATGATGTACTCCCGGAGTCGTACAGCGTAGAAATGATCCTGAACCAGGGTACCGGTCGGAGACGATAAATCCAAGAACATCCGTATAAAACTTTTCTGTCTTCTCCAGTTCTTCCACAAACAATACAACATGGCCAATCTTAATTGGTTGAGCCTTTGGGTAGACTTTACTTGGCTCATCTACTCTCTGATCAGGTTTATCCCACGTATTCATAGGAACCCCTCTGGCCTCAACTTTAAGCCTTTTACTAGGCCGAAAAGAGAGACTTAGGCCACTTGGATCAATACAACCCGGGTATCCCTCAAATTTATGATAACTTTCCAAATCCGAAATTTTATCATCTAACTTGATAAGATCCTTCTCACTCTCTAGCCCCCAAACCACATGACGCAAGGTGGGTCCATTTTCAATCGCAACTGGAAGATCAGGATCTTCTTTATGTCGAATGACCACCTCTGAACCGTCAAGAGTATTAAATTCTGCACTTTCTCTATTGATCTTAACTTTATTAAGACCCCAATCTTCATAAAATCGAACACATTCATCAAGGTCATCAACACCATGTACAATTTGATCAATGCCAATAAAGTTCATATTCATTCCCCTTTAAATAGAAGTTGATTTTATGCGGTTGTTTATAGCCCTTACTGCACTATAAGCGGTTAGCAGAGACGTTTTTGGATTGCTTTTTAAAGCATTACCCTTAACTATAATTTCAAATTCTCCAAAACTTCCGTTAGCCTCAATATGATGAATATTTTTTGTAATATTCGGATCAGCGACTAATTTTACCCGAGTTTGATCAAAGCCTAATCCCGCTAATGCAACAGTTGCGGTTACATTTGCATTTTTGGGGTAAAGCATGGCAGCTTCGCGGGCGTCACCCTCGAAAATAGTCTTAGCCTCCAAAATATTTTTCAGATCTATGATTTTTTCGGCTGGCGTTCCAAGCCAACTTAGTGGTGGTTTTCGCGCTGAGTAGGACACGTCTTCCAAATTATCAACACCGGCAGCAGAAAGTAAGTCAATACCACCAATAGCACCAGGAATTATAAATAATTTAGAATTTCCCTTCTCACTAGCAAGTTGTAATTTTTGATATAATGACGGATCTGAGAGAGCACCCACCGAGACTATCCCAAAGTCTATGCCTTGTTCCAAAAAATAAGGGCCAAAATCAGCAACCGCCTTATGGCTTGCACATTCAAGAACAAAATCTGGTCTATGACTCAAACTATTAATCGATGTAATTACTTTTTGATGCATTTGATCAGAAATCTTAATTATTCTGCTTTCTGCGCGCACCAATACCTGATCAACACAAATACTTTTATCGCCCGATAATTTCTTTATAACCTCCGTGCCGATACCCCCACATCCAACAAGTAAAATAGATTTTTTCATTCATTCATTTCCAGAAAATTTATATTATTATCAAATTTATTTTTTTACTGGGGGTCCACCAAAAGCCCGGGTAAATGGACCAATTTCTGGCATATCTAACTCTATCATTATTGACTTTGGGTTAGACCTCGCCTGCTTAAGGGTCTCGTTAATTGAATTCATATTAGATAATTTTTGGTAATCCCAACCATTACTATTTGCAATACCATGAAAATCAGGAGTGTAAATATCTGAAAAATATATTCGCCCCCCATAATCAGCCTTCTGTATATTTTTAATAACTTCATAGTCATGGCTATTCATCAGTAAAAGCGTGATTTTAACTCCCTCTTGAATCGCCGTAGCAAGTTCACCAATATTAACCTGTAAACCCCCATCACCAACCAAACAAACTATATCCTTTTCGGGAGATGCAATTGCGGCACCAATCGCCATTTGAAGTCCATGACCAATTCCGCCACCAAGTGCATGGACGCCATGATTGGATTTCGATATTATTACCCCTCTATTACCCCAAGTGCTATTCGAAATAGTAACATCCCTAACCCATATAAAATTTTCGTCAAAAGTTTTTCCAATCGAGTCCATAAGCTTTTCATATGGACCTAACCCCGACCGCATAAAGATCTCAGCATCGTAACGTGCTTTGGCTATATCATCAATAAATCTCGAATCAACTGAGAGTTTTCCTTCAAGATGATCGGCCAAACTCTCCAAAGTAAGTTTGCTATCACCTAGTAGGAAATGATTCGCAATATAAGGACGTCCATTTTCTGCAGATGGATCAATATCTATTTGATACATAGGGCTCGGTAATTTTAATTTATATTTTAAAGTCTCGTTTCCCCGCAATCGAGATCCAACAACTACCATTGCATCGCACGTAGAATAAAAGTTCTCAATGGAAGAAAACATATTAAATGCTCCCAAACTGGCCGGATGGTCTTCTGGAATAATACCTCTTCCTTGAACGCTTGTTACAATTCCAAACCCCATTTTAATAAGTCGCATTACAGCTTCAGAAGCCTGTCGAGCGCCTCCACCCAACCAAAGCAATGGTCTTTTTGCTAAACTTAAACTTTTTGCTAATTTCACTACCTGATTTTGCTCGGGTGCTTTTGATAAAATAGGCAAGGGAGTGAAATCTCTTGGGCAGTCAAGTTGTGCCTGCTGAATATTAATTGGTATTTCAATACTTACTGGCCCCATCGGAGGCGTCATTGCCTCCTGAACAGCTTCTTTAAAAATGGATAAAGCTGTTTCTGATGACGTCACTCTGTACGCACTTTTAGATACAGCCTTAAGCATTTTAAGCTGATCACGTGCTTCGTGAATATACGCATGGTTTTTATCCAAATGCTGAGTTTCAATTTGCCCAGTTATATGAAGTAGAGGTGTTCCAGCCGTTTGAGCTTCAATTAAGGAACCGGCAGCATTTCCCGCGGCAACTCCTGTACTTGTGAAAACAACCCCTAGGCGCTCGCCCACACGAGCGTAAGCATCAGCCATATTAACAGCCCCTGCCTCTCCTCTAGAGGCAATAAACCGTATATTTTTCCGCCTTCCAATTGCATCCAAAAATGGCATATTGTGTATAGAAATAACTCCAAAAGCAGCACCCACACCACATTGCTCCAAAAATGTAGAGACTACTTCTCCTACTGTTACCTTATCCAACATGTCTTGAATATCCCCCTGAAACATCAATGGTTGATCCTGTCGTATAAGATGATAATGGTGTTCCCAAGAAATAAATGGCTTTTGCAGCCTCCTCTGGTTTTCCAAAACGTCCAAGGGGAATACCTTTAGTTAGAGCCTTTTCTTTTAACCACGCATCATAGTCATTCCCAGAGTTCTTATCTGCCTCAAATCGTTTTAACCATTGTCCGGACTGCACTGTACCGATTAAAATAGAGTTAACTCGGATATTTGGTGCCATTTCTTGAGCCATAGAATGAATGAGATTGAGTTGTCCTGCTCTCGCAGCGGAAGTTGCAACCAAATGGCGCTCGGGCTGCAGAGCCAGCAACGAACCAACACACACAATAGAGCCAGAGGGAGACCCCTCTAGAAATGGTTGGAATATTTTACTGGGATATATTATACTAAAAAATTTCAAATTTAATTCTTCATCCCACGCAAGATCATCGGTATCTGCGAACTTTGATAATCTCGCCTGGCCAGCATTATTAACCAAAGTATCAACACCACCAAAGTTATCAATTACTAATTTGGCAAAACCTTCCACTTGCTTTTTTGACGTCACATCTGCCAATTTTGCAAAGATCCTATCTTCAGGGAATTTAGAGGAGAGCTTCTGATAGGCAAGGTTAAGACGATTTTTATCTCTACCACAAATCGCAACGTTTGCATCAGCTGCTAGAAAGTATTCCGCTGTTGCAAGTCCTATACCTGAAGATCCGCCTGTTACAACCACCGTCCGACCTGAGATATTATTTATTTCTGATAATTTCATCCAACGTTCCTTAATGCTTTTTGATCAGAGTAATTCAGTTGACGTGACAATTCCGCTGCAGCTGCCAAAACCGACTCCAATAACAGACCGTTAATTAAAGATTTTTCTACCGTTCCTAATTGATAAGTAACGTTTATAGCGGCAACAGCTTTTGAAGAGCCGTCCCTAATAGCCGCAGCGATCGAACCTATTCCATTCTCAAAGTACGCCTCGCTAATGGCATACCCATTAACACGATCCAACTTGAGAACTTGGCTCAGTTTATCAACGCTTTCTGGTGTTTGCTTAGAAAAACTGACCAATTCACTCTCAGGATAAAGTTTTTTTAATTCAGCCTTAGATAGGTCGGCTAAAAGCACTCTGCCAAGGACAGTTCCGTGAGCTGGTAATCTAGTTCCAATATTAACCGAACTAGAGAAAGTCAATTTTGCTGATTTCTTAGCAATAAAAACAACGTCGGTTTTATCGCGAATGACAACATGGGCAGATAACCCGGTTTTATTACTCAATTTTTCTAAAATAGGATCTGCAAAATCGGTAATTTCTAAAGATGCTAGAAATTCAAAGCCTAAACCCAGAGCACCTGCTGCTAATTTGTAATTTGAAGTATTTGGTACTTTCTCAATTAAGTCCATATATTCGAGAGTTTGAAGTAATCTAAATATTGTTGAACGTGGAACCTGTAATTCATTGGCAATTTCAGGAGCGTTCATCTGAACCCGTTTCCTATTAAATATTTTAAGAATATCCAATCCACGTTTTAGTCCTGGCACTATGTATTTAATATCAGGCTCATGATTTAACGTATTAATCGCCACCGGATCAACTTCACCCATCAGAATTCCCCAAAAAATCTAAAATAATATTATTAAATTGTTCGGGCTTTTCTATATACGAAGCGTGGCCTGCTCCATAAAGGGTTTGATATACCGCGTTAGGCATAACATCAGCTATTTCCTTACACTTAGTTTCTGGGGTTATTGTATCTTCCGATCCACACAAAATCAGAGTAGAACCATGAAACCGGACAAGTGTGCCTTTCAAATCACCTTTTGCTAGCATATGCGCTGCCTGATTGTGCCCCTTAATATTTAATTTTTTCATATTATAGTGCACAATCCCTTTTGCATCAGACGATGAAGATTCTGATAGTAACGCTGTAGATCTGGCATTGGCCAAGCCTTCTGGACCGAGCTTCCTCATATTTGCTAGTCTTTTTTCGAGAATCTGAGACTGGATATTTGGATCAGAGGCCCCATACCCATTCGCTGGATCGGCCAAGACAAGTATTTTATCATTTACGTCCCTCTGAGCAAAGTAGGCTCCAGCAATTAAAGCACCGAGAGAATGACCAATAAGTACTTTTATACATTGCGTTCTTTTGTTTATGAAATCATTTAAAGCACGGGCATAATCTGAAGGTTCTGGTTCTTCAGAATTTATGTTCGATGACTCTCCATAACCAGGAGCATCCCAAGCAATAATATGGTAGTTTTCGGAGAGACCCTGTAGCTGATAAATCCATGATCCAGAGGCGGAGCCAATTCCATGCAGTAAACAAATAGTTGGGCTCAATACAGATCCGGCTTCTCGATAAGAAAACACAGAATCATTCGCCCGCATAATTTTGAGAGGAAAACTCTCTTCTATCATATTCTGAATAGCGTTTGAGGGTGACTGATCAGTATTCATTTATTGATTCCAAATCTTATCTCTTAAGCTTTGAAACGGGATGATCTGATGGATAAGTAGGCCTTACTGGTTTGGGTGTTCCCAGCATCACGACCATTGCTGCCTCTTCCAAACCTATATTTTCAAGACCTCGATAAACACCTGGGGGTACAGATATTAGATCCCTATCTTTAATAATTGTCTCGTAATGATCTTGGTCCCGATCCATGAAAAGGCGTACCGTCCCCCGCAACATAAAAAATACCTCTTCAACATCAATATGGATATGAGAGGGCCCCTCGCAACCCGCTGGTAGAATCATTGTAGAAAATGTGAAATTTTCTGACGGTACAGTATTCTCATCACTTCCGACACCCGTTCCACCAGTACCCATATATCTCATTTGGGCTCGCCGATATTTTGGATCAAAATCTGCCTGAAATTTTAAAGCATCCCAATCCAAGGTTCGAGTTTCATACCTTGCCACTCGGCTCTCGATCCAGCTACCAAAAGAAACCTCTGAAGGTTGTTTATATGTTGAGAGATCTTCCCTCTCAAATTTTGCTTCGTTCGACATTTTTTCCTCATTTTATATTTTAATAATTAGCTCATTACAAAACCACCATTTACCGCAATACATTGTCCTGTCATAAAGTTAGAGGCATCAGATAATAAAAAAATTGCAGTTCCATCAATATCACTAGGCAACTGTTCACGGTGAATCGAACGACCTTGAATATAGAGTTGCTTGCGCTCCTCTGGAACATATTCGGTAGCTTCCACTTTTGTTAAACCAGGAGCTATGCAGTTAACTGCGATTCCCTTTTCACCTAGTTCCCGTGACATTGACCGTGTCATAGAAATAATTGCTCCTTTGCTAGCGACATAATGCATAAGTCTTGGGGCGCCCCAAAGCGCCGTATCCGATGCTAGATTAATAATTTTACTATTGTCATTTTTTTCCAAATGAGGGATTGCTGCTTTACTCATTAACCAGGTACCTCGGACATTTACACTTAATACTTTATCCCAAATCGCAATTTCAATCTCATCCATTGTAATTCCACCGATTCCCGTTGCGATAGCGCCACAATTAACCAAACCATCCAGACCACCCAATTCTGAAACTGCAGACGCTACACAATTGTTAATGGAGACCGGCTCAGATAAATCGAGGGTAACAAATGCCGCACCAATTTGGCTTGCAGAATTGAAACCCTCGTCCTCTAAAATATCAGCGATAACGACCTTGGCTCCATTTTCAACTAATGCAGACGCAAAAGACTGACCTAATCCTCTCGCACCACCAGTTACAATGATCCGTTTTCCCAATAATTCTGATTTATCTTGCATACCTAATGAGACCTCTGAGGATTTGTGTTAAAATTCGGCCGATGCGAGCTCTTTATCAGACAATTTTGAGATTTGTTCATGAGCTTTTTTCTTTAACATTCTTCGCACCCGCGCAAGGCCCTTATCATGATCGTATAATAGTTCATTTTCTCGCGCGTTATCTGGCATATTTTGCAAAACAATTCTATCTTGCTCCAATACTTCCCAGTGTAGTTCTTCAAGTCGGTTACGATACATAAAACGCCAAATGTCTTTTTGCCATCCGGTTACGCGCCTCGCTCGCCAGAAAAATACTTGACAATGCGTCTCATCAACTGGTGTGGCAAAACCAATTATAAAAAAACTACCACCCGGGCCAGCATTTTTACGATAAGGGATGGACAAACGCATCCAAATTCCACCGGTATCAGAGATTTCAACCCAGTCAAAATTAACATCCCGCTGACCAACCTTTTCGAAAACTAAACCTGTTTTAGTTTCGACAATTTGCATATCAGCCTCTTTATCACCAAAAGCCATTGAGTGTGATGCAGCATGCAGATAAGCTCCGTGCATAGGATCCATTACATTGTCAATAGCGTACCGGTAATTACAGTTCCACATGGCGGTACAGAGAAAATTACTGAATTCTCCGCTTGTTAATTCGTCCGGTAGTGCCAAATCGCAAGGTTCAGGATTTTCTTGATCACCGAAGTATAAAAATATTGCTCCCTCAATTTCTCGAACGGGATAACTTTTTATAATTTTCTTTCCTTCCATTGAACTCTTTTTCGATGCTGGCACACACTTTATCATTCCACTGCCATCCAGTTCAATTCCATGGTACCAACAGGCGATATTATCGCCAAGGTTCCAGCCTAGAGATAAACGCGCCCCACGATGTGGGCACCTATCTTCGAGAGCACTTAAATTACCTTTTTCATCTCGCCATAAAACAATTTTTTCTGATAATCGCGTTATTCCTACTGGCTCATTTTGGACTTTGTAGCTTGGTAGAACGGGATACCATTTATTTAATAATCCAAGGTTTAATCTCTTGGACACTTTTTTATCAATCTCTTTTTGGCTCAAATCCGCCATATTTTCCTCCACGAGTTACAATATTATAACTCATATTCCATTGTATTCACTTCGTGGTAAATAATGGAGTACTCGTCTTTCTAATAAAATTACTGCGCCATAAACAATAATGCCAACGAAAGTAAGCATAATGATAGAGACAAAAGCTAACGCAGTATTTCCCGCTCCTTCAGCAAATACCAAAATAGCCCCGAGACCAATACTCCCCCCAACCATTTCACCCACAACAACACCAATAATTGCAAGGGTCGAACCTATTCTCAATCCAGAAAAAAGAGGTGGCATTGCATCTCGAAATTCAATCATCTTAAAAATCTGCCATCTCGACGCATTAAATGTTCGAGCTAAATTTATCATATCAGGGTCTACTGTTCTTATAGCGCCTAGAACATTTACCATTATTGGGAAGAATACAATTAAGACAGCCACCAGAATTTTTGGGTATACTGTAAAACCAAACCATAAAACAAAAAGTGGGGCAAAAGCAACTTTTGGAGCGATTTGTAACGCTAGAATATATGGCGAAAAAACAAACTCAGCTTTCGGAGAAACACCGAGGATATATCCGACGCTCATTCCCAACAACGAACCGATCACAAATCCTGCAATGGTTTCAAGGAATGTAATTCCCGCATGCCAAAATAGCTTTTCAGTCTCAATGGCGCGTGTAAATTCGATAAAAACCGAAGAAGCAGATGGAATAATATAGGGTGGAATCTCAAAAAATACTGGACCCCATTCCCATAGAGCCAAGAAGAATATTGCGAAAACTAACCCTGCCCAAAGCCCACTTGACATTATATTAGTTTTTAATTTTTCTAAAATCATCACAATCCGCTTTTTCGGTTTTATATTGTCTATTTAACAAATTGATTAGTATATAAATCGTCAAGTTTTGATGATGTTCTGACAATTCCCTGTTTTACATAAAATTCTTGCAAACCCCTCAAACGATCTCGATCCATCGCGCCTAATTTTTTTTGCCCAGGATATACATATTGGTTATACAGCTTGAACACACCCGCCATGGCTTTTTCTTTACCTTTATGCCGTGTTACATGTTTTACATAATCTATTGAGGCTCCATCTGGATCTTTCATAATATCGCTCATCCCTCGAAGAGTTGCTTTAACAAGCTTCGCGATTAACATTGGTTTTTCCTTAATCACTCTATCCGATGCAAGTATCGCTTGAGCCATACTTTTGAAATAGTCATCTGCTGGCCATATTTTAACCTTAACTTTTGCGCCCATTGCAATACCAATCCAATCTGGTACACCAGCCATGGCGTCAGATTTACCAGCTATGAATAACTTCCATACGCCTACTGGACCAGCGCCTTGAGCTTTAACATCATTTTTTGTTAAGCCAACGCTAGCGAGCATACCTAGAAGGCCATAGTAAGTCGTATCTTGCAATGAAAGAGCCGTTATCGTTTTTCCTTTCAAATCTTTAAGTGTCTTAATTGGACCGTCTGCGCGCGTAACCAACTGCATTAAAGATCTTCCACCCAAAACCGCAACAGCTTTGACAGGAATACCGTTCGGGCGAACTATAATAGATGTATCACCAATGCCGCCTCCTATGACAGCATTCCCTGCACCAACTTGCTTAGCTACATCAACCCCGCCACGAGCGGTTTGAAACTTTACTTTGAGACCCTCAGCCTTATAATATCCACGCGCCTGTGCTAGCATCCATGGTCCGAATGCTGGCAAAAACGGTGGCGCTGGCAAGAGGTAGGTAACCTCCTCAGCTGCGGCTTTTTGAGTTATTGCGACATTTAATAAAAATCCCACTGTAATTATTGGGACTAAAAATATTCTTGAAAATTTACTCATGGGTTTCATTCTTGTTCTCCTCCTTAAAAAATTTGAGATGTAAAATTAAACTTCCTTTTGTATTGCCAGTCCATCAACATTTAATAGAGTCATAAGTTGTGCAACATATTCTCCAACCTCTTTCTGTAAATCATGTCGACGAGCCATTGGGTTTTCCCGGAGAGGCAACTCGATATCAATTTGCTCGATAATCGTTCCGGGCCGCTGACTCATAACAAAAACACGATCGGACAAAGCAACTGACTCCGTCAAATCGTGAGTAATAAAAAGTGCTGTCTTGTTTTCTGAAAAAAGGGTCTCAGCCAAGTCTTGTTGTAAAATCATTTTTGTTTGAGCATCAAGGGCGGAGAAAGGCTCATCCATTAAAAGCACCCTTGGTTCAGTTGCCATCGTTCTCGCAAGAGCTGCTCGTTGTCGCATCCCGCCTGAAAGCTGGTGCGGATAGTGGCTTTCAAAACCACTCAATCGACATTTTTCCAATAACTCGGAGGATCTTTTTTTACGTTGGGAGGAATTTATACCATTAATTTCCAAGCCAAATTCAACATTTTCACGGATATTTCTCCACGGTAATAATAAATCCTTTTGCAACATAAATCCAACGTGGGAATTCGGCTTATCGACTTTTTCTTTATCAATAAAAACTTCACCAACCGTCGGCTGATACAAACCAGAGCCCATATTTAAAAGAGTTGACTTTCCACAACCACTGGGACCAATTAGAGAAACAACCTCTCCATCGCTAACTGCCAAATTTATATTTTTAACCGCAACAATATTTTCTTCAAGGCCATCTTGGCCCCTATTATTAAAGCTTTTACCAACCTCTTGATATTCGATACGAACATTATCTGGTGAATTTTTAATTGATTTTTGTTTTGAATTTGTCATCAATAAATATGGTTAAGCACCAAGGCGCTTAATTTCTGACTTAAAGCTCTTTTCGATCCAAGGAGAACCATCAGGAGCATAAATTCCTCTTTTATTTAGCTCTATGATGATATCGGATAATTCGCTTATATCATTATCAAATATTTCTGCTAAAGCGGAAGCCAGCCCGTTTTCATAATCTGTAGGTGGATTTTCCCGAGTTTGATGAACAATGTTCTCCACATCATCAGGTAGCTCGATATTACCTTTACCGGCCACTTGGTTGGGTTTAGAACGGGACCAAAGTTTAAGATTAGGATTGTAATCCATTTTAACAAGTCTCAATAAAATATTGTTTAATATATGAAACATTGATTTATTTAATAAACAATAATACGATCTATCAAAATTCTGTCAATAATTTTGTACTACAAAATATGGGTGCTATAGCACGCTATAGTGTTCCTATGTGCTTTATTTATGACTCAGCCCCACCCGGCAAAGTTCTATAAATTTTTTCATATATGGTTTCAGACTTACTTCCTCTCTCGTAGCAGCATGCAATGTACGCTTTAACCCATACTTAGTAAGGGGTAAGGCCACGAGATCAGGAGATAGATTTGATGAGTCTAAGACCCAATCAGGTATGACTGAAACACCTTTATTTGCGCCTACAAGCAAGAGTATAACCGCAGTTAATTCAACTTGCCTAACGAATTTGGGCTCTATCTTCGCCGGTAAAAGAAATTGACTAAACACATCTAGTCGAGAGCGTTCAACTGGATAGGTAATTAAAGTCTCGTCAGCAAGATCATTAGCTTGAATAAAGGACTTTTGGCTTAATGAATTTTCTTTTGATGTGATGAAGGTTGGAGCATATGAAAATAACTCATGAAATTTCACTTCGCTAATTTTTTCAGGATCTGAGGATATAACAACGTCTACCTCACCCTCTGACAAAGCAGGAAGTGCACGAAACGAGAGACCAGGACGAATATCTATATCAACATTGGGAAAGCTTCGTCGAAATATATTTAAAACTGGGAACAACCATTCAAAACATGCATGACATTCTATCGCAATGTGTAATCTACCAGTGTTTCCCGCCTTAACATCTATTAATTCCATCTTCAAGGCATCAATCTCAGGAAGTATCCTTTCAGCCGCTCTTAGGAACCGAAGCCCTTCAACCGATAGTCTGAGAGGCTTAACGCTCCTAACAAAAAGCTCAACGCCCAGTTGATCTCGCATATTTTTTATTTGATGCGACAATGCGGACTGCGTGATGTGTAATTGATCGGCAGCCTGGGCAAGTGATTTAGATTGATGGATGGCAATAATTGCCCGTAAGTGTCTTATATCTATATGCATTGAATATTTTTCATAAAGTTTATTATTATTATGAACTTTTATCATAAATAAAAACAAGGTACAAGATCGCATAGTAAGTGCAACCACGCATTATCAAATCAAGAAGGATAAAAAAAATTATACCAAAATTTTCTTTTGAGTTATTCCCACCAAAAACATCAAAATTACGCGAACAATCGATGATTTGCCTCGATCAGTTGACGAGATATGCACCGGATTTTGTCTCTATAACCTATGGTGCAGGCGGAAGTTCCCGAGATAAGTCAAAAGATATGATAAAGGTGATACAACAAAATCATAAATTGGAGGTTGCTCCTCACCTTACTTGTGCAGGAATAAGTAAAACTAAAACATTAAATTTTGCAAAAAATTGCTGGGACAAAGGAATTAGGCAAATGGTTGCTCTTCGCGGCGACCCGCCAAAAAATACAAATAAATTCAAGGCACACCCAAACGGCTTTAAAAGCTCCATTGATCTAATCGATGGTTTAGGCAAAATCGGTTTTACCAATATAAAAGTTGGTGCCTACCCAGAATTGCATCCCGACTCAAAATCGATGAGCTCAAATATCAACTGGCTAAAAAAGAAAGTTGATGCTGGAGCAACCTCAGCAATTACCCAATTTTTTTTCGATGCTAAAGTTTTTCTGGAATTCAGGGAAAAATCCATAAAGGCCGGCATAAATATACCAATCATTCCCGGAATACTGCCTATTGAGAATTATAGAAAAACGAAAAATATGGCGAAGCGATGCGGCACAACTTTTCCGAAACATTTAAATGAACAATTCGCTAAAATAAAAATCGAAAGTGAAGAGAAAAAAATAGCGCTCGAGGTCTCAACCAAAATGTGTGATAAGTTAATTAAAGAAGGGGTTCAAAACTTTCATTTTTATACTCTTAATAAACCAATATTAACAAGCCAGATTATAGGCAATTTAGGTTTCTCACAAATTACACAGAATCGTGGAGCAAAAAATTGCTCGATGATTTAAATACAATTAAATCACCCAACCGATCAGAATTTAATTCAGATAATTTTTTTGGCCAAACCCAAAAGTTTGTAGCAGAACTAAAAAATCGTATCTTAGTATTTGATGGTGCAATGGGAACGATGATCCAACAACATTCGCTAGAAGAAAGTGATTTCTGCGGAGAGGTTGTTATAAATACTACTATTCCCCAAACGGGTAATAATGACCTTCTTACACTCTCTAACCCAGAAATTATTAGCACAATTCATAGAAGTTTTCTAAACTCGGGCGCGGATATTATTGAAACAAATACGTTTTCATCCACACAGATTGCTCAAAGTGATTTTGGTTTATCACATTTAGCATACGAACTAAATCTTCAGTCAGCTAAACTAGCACGCAAAGTCGCTGATGAAGTTTCAGAACAAAACCCAAAACTACCAAGATTTGTTGCCGGTGTTTTAGGCCCAACAAATAGAACAGCGTCAATGTCACCGGATGTAAACAATCCATCGGCAAGAAATATCACTTTTGACGAATTAGTTAGAAGCTACACGGAAGCAACCAGAGGTTTGATGCTTGGTGGAGTGGATTTCATCATGGTAGAAACCGTTTTTGATACCCTCAATTGCAAAGCAGCATTGATTGCGATTGATTCAATCTCAGAAGAAATGAAATGCAAAATACCAATTATGATTTCGGTAACAATAACTGATAAATCAAATCGAACATTATCTGGACAAACGATTGAGGCATTTTGGCATTCTGTTCGACACTCTGAACCACTAATCGTTGGAGTTAATTGTGCACTTGGCTCTGAAGATATGCGACCACACGTTGAAGATCTCTCAAGAATTGCGAATTGTTATGTTTCCTGCCATCCAAACGCCGGACTGCCAAATGCCTTTGGCGAATATGACGAAACAGCAAAGATGATGTCTGAAACACTTGGCGATTTTGCAAGCTCTAACTTGGTAAACCTCTTGGGAGGATGCTGCGGGACTACCCCGGATCACATAGCAAGTATTTCAAAAGCAGTCCAGAAAAAGTCCCCACGCACTATTCCGACGCCAAAAATAGAGCTGAGTCTTTCAGGTCTCGAACCGCTAGTTGTTAATCAAGACACACTTTTTATTAATATTGGTGAACGGACAAACGTAACAGGATCAAAGAAATTCGCAGCCTTAATCAAAAATAGCGATTTTGAAGAAGCCATGGACGTTGCTCTTCAGCAGGTTCAGAATGGCGCGCAAATTATTGATATAAACATGGACGAGGGCCTATTAGATTCAAAAGAGGCAATGGTCACATTTCTAAATATGATTGCCTCAGAGCCAAATATTTGCCGAGTCCCAATTATGATTGACTCATCAGATTGGTCAGTAATCGAAGCAGGACTGAAGTGTATTCAAGGAAAGTCTATCATCAATTCAATTAGCCTAAAAGAGGGTGAAACTTCCTTCAGATTACAAGCTAAAATAGCACGCAAATTCGGCGCGGCGGTAATTGTTATGGCTTTTGATGAAGACGGCCAAGCTGATACTGCAGCTCGGAAAATTGAAATATGTAAAAGAGCATATAAATTATTATCTGAGGATTACGGATTTCCCCCAGAAGATATAATTTTTGATCCAAACATATTTGCGGTTGCGACTGGTATGGAAGAACATAATAATTATGCGAATGATTTTATTAAAGCTACAACAACTATTCGTGAAATTTGCCCCCACGCAAATATCTCCGGTGGTCTAAGCAATATATCTTTTTCGTTTCGAGGTAATGAACCTGTTAGGCAGGCAATGCACTCAGTCTTTCTTTTCCACGCTATCAAGGCTGGCATGTCGATGGGGATAGTAAATGCGGGTCAATTGGCTATATATGAAAATATTGACCCAAAACTCCGTGAATATGTGGAAGATGTAATCTTAAATCGGCGGAGCGATAGTACCGAGAGATTGTTGGAAATTTCCCAAGATTTTTCATCAAATACGGTAACAAAAAAAGATACTTTGGCATGGAGAAATAAACCTATTTCTGAGCGCCTCACGTATTCTCTTGTCCAAGGAATAAACCAATTCATAATAGAAGATACTGAGGAAGCCCGTCAGCAAGCAGTTCAACCCATTGATGTAATTGAAGGACCATTAATGGACGGAATGAACGTCGTTGGGGATCTCTTTGGTGAAGGTAAAATGTTTTTACCCCAAGTTGTCAAAAGCGCTAGGGTTATGAAACAAGCAGTTGGACACCTGGTTCCGTTTATCGAAAAAGAAAAAAGAAAACTCGGCTCATCTAATTCATCTCGTGGTAAAGTAATTATGGCGACTGTAAAAGGAGACGTACACGATATTGGAAAAAATATTGTCGGTGTCGTTCTACAATGTAATAATTTTGAGATTATTGATCTCGGTGTTATGGTTAATGCACAGACTATTCTTGACGCAGCCATTAAACATGAAGCTGACATTATTGGCCTCTCTGGCTTAATAACACCATCTTTGAACGAAATGGCGCACGTAGCAAAAGAAATGGCGCGGCAAAATTTTGATATCCCAATAGTAATTGGCGGAGCTACAACGTCAAAAATTCATACAGCCGTAAAAATAGAGCCCCATTACGATGGATCAGTAACACATGTTAACGATGCATCTCGCGCTGCTTCTGTTGTTTTTTCTTTATTAAGCGAGGAACAAAAAGATGATTTTATTAGTCAAACAAAGACAGAATATGCCAGAGTAAGAAAAAATTTTGAGAAAAAAAATAAATCTTCAACGCTGATCTCACTTGCTGAAGCTCGCAAAAAAAAGGTGGTATCTGATTGGAACACCCCTATTCCAATACCAAAAGTTAATGGCACCTTGTCATTTGAAAACTATCCATTATCAAACCTGATTAATCGCATAGATTGGACACACTTCTTTCACTCTTGGCAGTTGCATGGAACTTACCCAAAAATCTTTGATGATAAGATAATTGGTGCGGAAGCAAAAAAATTATTTAAAGATGCTGAATCTCTATTAGCAAAAATAATAAATGATAAGAGTATAACAGCCAATGGAGTAATTGGTTTTTGGCCCGCTAATAGTGATGGGGACGATATTAAAATTTTTAAGGATTCGAGTAGAAAAAAAATTATTGCTACACTATTTAATTTACGCCAACAGCGTTCAAACTCCTCACAAAAATATTGGGCTTTATCTGACCTAGTAGCGCCAATTAGTCACGACAAGTGCGACTATATCGGCGCTTTTGCTGTTTCTGGGGGCATTGGAGCGGAGAAGCTAGCAGAGAAATATAAAAATTTAAATGATGATTATAATTCAATTATGGTTAAAGCAATTGCGGATCGTTTAGCCGAGGCATTTGCAGAACATCTCCATGAGAGAGTTCGTTCAGAATTTTGGGGATATTCAAGTAACGAGAACCTTACAAATAATGAAATTATAAAGGGCAAGTACCAAGGCATTCGCCCCGCACCAGGATATCCAGCCTGTCCTGATCACACCGAGAAAAAGACCCTTTTTAACCTTTTAAATGCTGAGAGCAGAACTGGAATACAACTTACCGAGTCATTTGCCATGGCACCAGCAGCATCGGTTTCAGGTTGGTATTTTTGGCGTCCGGAAAGCCGTTATTTTGGCGTCGGCAAAATAGATAAAAACCAAGTAATAGATTATGCTAAAAGGAAAAATATTAGTGTCACGGAGGCAGAGCGCTGGTTAGCGCCCAGTCTTGGTTATTTAAATTAAATTTCCGGTGATTTTTTTATTTATTTGTGATCCAAACGGTTTGATACGGCGACATCTTAAAAGAATTTTTACTCATTGATAAGTTTATCCCGCTTATTAAATCTCTCCAATTTTCGGTATCAATAAGGTTTATATCCAGTAAATTAAGGTTCTTATCAGTGGCGTTTAAATTAGTAATAGCAAATATACTTTGAGTTCTGTCGCGGCTTTGTCGCCACAAACCAAAAAAATCTGTGCCAAGTTGAAGCGTAAATTGAGTAGCATTTGGATGAAAAGCTGTTTGTTGAGACCTAATTTTGAGCAATTTTTTAAGCGTATTGAAAATTTTATGTTCTCTTGTCTTTACATTATCGAGGCGACTTTTAAGCCACTTTTCAGAAAATTTTTGTCTATTAACTCTTCTCTTAATTCCAGATTCCTGAACAGCATTGAGATCATTCACCATACCAAAAAAACTATTTATATAAATTGCTGGTATACCTTCAAAGCTAAAAATTATTGCATACGCGGATATAAATCGCAGAATACTTAAATGACCTTCAGGGTCTACATCCGTTTTTTCAAGGGCACTAAAAAGCGTTGTATTTGCCTCATAGACACTCTTATCCCCTTGATTATTATGGCGCCAAGAGAAAAGACTTCCATTATTTTCTAGTCGAGCGAATAGCTTGGACTTCTGTTCCTCGTCCAATAAACCCTCTATAGGGCGCATCCCAAACCCATCGTGGGATGATAGAAAATTTAAATAACTCGTATTCTTTAATGCTGGTGGCATACTCATGCTCCAACGTCTTAGAATTGTTGAGTCAGCAAATAATAGAGTATATAAAACGAGAGGTGGTAAAGGGAAATTATAAATCCAATGCGCCTCATTTCCATTACCAAAATAACTAAGATTTTCTTGATTTGGCAAATTAGTCTCGGTAACAATTATAGTATCTTCCTGATAAACATCAGTAATATTTCGAATGAGCTTAATGATTGAATGAGTTTCTTGCAGATTAAGACAACCAGTCCCTGATTTCTTCCATAAAAAACCCACTGCATCTAAGCGTAAAATTTTGATGCCATTGTCAATAAAATCAAGAATAATTTGGATAAATTCCAATAGCACTAAAGGGTTAGTAAAATTAAAATCAACCTGATCTTCGCTAAATGTACACCAAATTTTTTTAATGCCATCCTTCGTCTCTACCTCCTGTAATAGGGCGTGCTCTCTTGGTCTAACCACTTTAGATATATTAAAGGCGTCACTAACTGTGAAAAAAAAATCACGGCCCGGAGACTTTGAATCCAAAAACTGTTCGAACCATGCACTTTCACGCGATCCATGATTTAAAATAACATCCGCCATCGGTAAAAAATTATCTGATATTGCAGAAATATCTTTCCAGGTACCTAGTTTTGGATTTACACTTGAATAATCTTTTACTGAAAAACCATCATCGCCGCTAGATGGAAAAAATGGTAAAATATGTATACAGCTAATCAGTCCTTCCATATTTTCTTGTGTAAAATTATTTAAAGTTCCAATGGGTGCTCTGCCATGACCAGAGACACTATCTCCATAGCTAATTAACAAACAGCTTTTCTCGCTCCATTTTTCCTTTGGAATATTTTTTGAAAAGCTACTATTTCTTTTTACTCGTTTTTCTATAATCTCAGCCACAGATATGAGTTCACCCGCCGCAATGTCTGTATAAATTAACTTGAGCCAGCCAATTAGATCAGCCTTTAGTCCCTCATTATTCGTCATTATTCGAGCTCTTTATTGTCTAATTCTACAGCCTTTCGCAATCTAACCCCTAAATCCGGAATAGCTGAATTAACTCTTACCCAAGAGGGAATAAGTGGTGTTTCCTTAGGAAGAGAGCCAAAAACATCTCCAGCTTTCATTATATTCTCAGAAAATAGTTCAACTGCACGCTCCTCCATATCAATATCATAGGACAGTCCGTTTAATTCCGAATCAGTTTGGTAAAATCTGATAAGATCTAACGCTATCCTGTAATAAGTCGCCTTGATCGTTCGAAAGGTCTCTGGTCCAAAAGTGTAACCAATGGTTGCAAGCTTCCGTATTAGAACTTTTGAAATATCAATTGACATACGTGATAGCCCGGTACTGGTATCATTTTCAGATAGGCTTTGATGTTTATGATCATAATTTTCTGATATATTCACTTGACAAATTCTGTTACTCGCTTGATTGCGCTGCATCTCTGACAAAATACCTACCTCAAGCCCCCAATCCGATGGTATTCTTAATTCAGGTATAAGTGATCTTCTAAAAGCAAATTCTCCAGCTAATGGATACTTAAAACTTTGCATAAAACTTAGATAATCACTTGGTCCTAATACCCGTTCCATCGCAATTAGAAGTGGAGTAACAAGCAACCTAGAGACTCTCCCATTCATTTTACCTTCTGAGACTCGTGAATAATAACCTTTACAAAACTCAAACTGAAAATTTGGGTTAGCAATCGGATAAAAAAGCTGGGCTAGAAGTCGTCTATCGTATGTTAATATATCACAATCATGTAATGCTACTGCATCTGCCTTGCCGCGGGCATCAACAAAACCAATACAAAACCATACATTCCTGCCTTTACCCGGCTCTATTGGCCCCAAACCTTTATCATTTAATTCTGACTGAATTGACTGCAACCTTGGGCCATCATTCCAGAGAATGGAAAAAGGTTTATTTAGTTTTTTAAAAAACGAATACGCATATTCATATTGATCTCTATTTGCTTGATCTAATCCAATTACTACATGATTCAAATAGTCAACCTTATCAATCTGTTCGACAATATATTTCAATGCAGGACCCTCTAATTCCGAGAAAAGGCTTGGCAGAATTAGCTCCATAGGCCGATAACCTGAAAATAAATTCAATTCGGACTCTAAATCATCTAGTGATCGCGTCCCAAAATTATGTAGTGTGGCAACAATCCCATTTTGAGAAAAATCACTCATCAACAATCTCCCGCTTTAATATTAAGTTTGGTCAAAGCCATTGTTGCGGCTTGAACCCATCCTGTTGGCGCAACCTCTGGAGCTTCAATCACAATCTCAGGAGGATTAGGAAGAAATAATTTAGAAGCGTTAGGTCGCGGCACTATGCATGCGATATCTGACGCTTGAAGCATAGCAATATCATTTTGGCTATCTCCAAAACCAATTATAACTATCTCCTCATTTCCATTTAAACACCTACTTTTTATTGCCTCAATGAAATTCGACTTATCGTGGGTTCCTGAAAGATTGTAAACACGGCCACCCTTATGAATCACGAGACCAACTTTCTTACACTGTCTTTGAAGCTCATCAAAAGCATCAGCAGAACCAACAAAATTAAAAATAATAGAGTATTCGCGTCTCAAAGCATTTGCTAGCTCTTGCCCTTTAAGTCCCAAAAGTTCTTCCTGTTTACTTTTGCTAATATCATCAAGGAAAATACAATTCTTACGTAAAATCGGATCAATACTTTTATTCCATAGATCAAAGAGCTCTTCAGCATTTACGCCCAAAACTTTCTTATCAATTCTATTATTTATGACGCTATTTAACAGTAAATCACTGTTATTAATCGCAGCACCATTTTCAGATATAAAAGTGAGACTCCTCCCAAGTCGCTTACAAAAATTTTCAATTTCAACGCATGTCTTGCTTGAGTTGGGAATAAGCGTAACGCCGATTTTACAGAAATTATTTATCGCAGATCTAATCGAACCAAATTCAAAATCATGATGGCCTATCAGGGTGCCGTCGAGATCGGTCATAAATATAATCTGCATTTTATAACTCAGAAATAGGTTAGCCGCCACGACATAAAGAGTTAGCAAATTAGTCGAATAAAAAAAAGTATTCAATATATAATTATTGATATTTTTTTATAAGAAAAGATAGCTAATTTGCTCGAAGTCTTATTAACCTTATGATAAACTATGAAAAATAGTTAATTGTTAAAATTACGTATTATAAAATTCAGGTCAAGGATGGAATTATATGTCTGAAAAACTTGTGCCTTTTAAGACCCCTCTAGTTGACCACTTATCAATACGCATTGTTGTAGACTCATATTACGACCAATTCACTCCCAAAATTGAACATAATTCTGTAAACATAGAACAAGCCAAAAGATTACCCGGAAAACAAATGACAACTCTAGCTGGGGAATGGGGCTTGTCCTTACACCTCTTAGCTAGCATGGGTGGCGTTACTTCAGAATACCTCCTTGATTTTGGTTATACACCAGAAATTATTAATCGGAATTTTGATATTCTAGGTATCAATCCATCCAAAATCGATGGTCTCATCTTGAGCCATGGCCATCGAGATCACTTTGGTGGATTAGATGGATTTGTTAAGAATTTCAGAACCCAAATGAAAGATGATGTAAAACTTTTTGTGGGTGGAGAAACAATCTTCCGAGAAAAATGGATGGGAGGTAAAAATACAGATCCCCTTCCTTGGGGGGCTATTGATCGTTCTTCTCTGACAGCATTAAATGTAGGACAAGTTTGCTGCGATAAGCCCCACATTTTAAAAAATGCATTTACATCAGGTTTCATCGAGCGGTCATCATTTGAAACAGTTAGTGGTGGCACTCTTGTTGAAGAATTCGACGATCATTTTTCAGAGTCAGAGAGACAGGGTAAGTTGGTACTGGATGAACACCCCGATGAACATGCTACGTGTTACATGGTTCAAGGAAGAGGTCTAGTTGTTATATCATCTTGCGGTCACGCCGGCATAATCAACACTGTAAAAACAGCTATGACCGTAGCTAATACTGATAAACTCCACGCGGTTGTAGGAGGATTTCATCTTGGCTTAGCTCCCAATGATTATATAGAGCATACCGTCGATGAGTTAATATTAATGAACCCTGACGTGGTAATGCCAATGCACTGCACTGGAGTAAAATTTATTGAGAGTATGCGACGAAGAATGAATAAGGCACTTGTAACCACCAATTTAGGCGGCTTATTTACTTTCGGATTATAATTAAAATCTCAATATTTTTTGATAACTTTAATCCGAAGCCGGGGTAAGCTCTGTTACGGTTCCATCCGCATTAAGCTTCAGGCCAGTTTTTTCAGCTTCCATAATAACATTTTGAGCCCAAGACACATGACCCGAGTCTGAGCCCCCCAAAATTGCCATTATAAAAGCATGCTCATCACCATCATTCCTAAAACCTCTCATTATTCCGGGTGGAACACTAACAACATCAAATTGCTCAATACTAACTTCATACTCACCTTTTTCCCCCCAAAGAATACTCCATTTGCCAGTCATTGGAACAAACACTTCAATAGTTGGGTGGTCATGCTGGGCAGCGCCGCAACCTGGTTCGGCTCCAATATAAGTTAAATTAAAATCTCGAGCATCTTTAATAGCAGGTTTAAGGTTATCATCCTCAGTCACACCACGGCCTATTACATTATAAGTATTCCGCCGATGACTGGGTATCCGCGTGTCAAGATATCCCTGCTTACTATATTTGAGATCTTTAAAACGAGCGACGCGTTTATCAATATCCTTTGAATTAATTTCCATTACAGTTCCCTTTATTTAAACGGGTAGTTTGTTAAAAATATTTAAAAATATATTAGAATAATGTATTTCTTTAGTAAAACAGAGCAACTTATAATATTTCGAGTCTGAATTTGTTCATTAGTCAGTCTAAAATATAGTCTTAAAGTAAATTGATTTCTTTTATTTAGGTAATATAATTATACTTTAAACATACGATATAGGCAGTTAAATGAATTCCAGTATTAATAAATATCTAACAACCGAGGATATTACTGAATATAAAAATAATGGTGCGATATGCGTAAGAAACGTATTTGGTGAAGACGATTTAGAAATATTACGAAGAGAAGTAGAGCGCGTTCTGCAAAATCCAGGGCCATATGGTAAAGAGTTTGGTTATGAAGGTGGAGCGAGATTTTTTGGTGAAATATTTGTTACCGCCTATAACTCAATAATTAAAAATATTTTAGTAAATTCACCTTTAGGTGAAATAGCGGGTCACCTTATGGAAAGTGACCGCGTTCAATTCTTTTTTGATCATTTACTCGTTAAGGAGGCTGGAGCAACTCAACCCACTCCATGGCATCAAGATGCACCTTATTTCGCAATGAATGGGTTCCATTGCTGTGGAATTTGGATCGCTTTAGATAATGTTAATTCACTTAATGGAGCTGTCCAATATCTAAAGGGTACGCACAAAGGTGACACCATGTATGCACCTCGTAGTTTTGCCAAAGGAAACAATTACAGTGATGATCTAACGCCCATCCCTGACATCGATTCTGATCTAACCAAATACGACATTGCAGAATGGGAATTAAAACCTGGTGATTGCACAATTCACCATGTTCGAACAATACATGGAGCAAAAGGTAACGAAACACCCCATGGGCGACGAAGGGGTCTGGCTACTAGATGGGTAGGCGACGATGCAACCTTCGGTCTCCGCTCAGGTATACCAGATGACATGCTGCAAGCATTTAGCGATTTGATTCCTGATTTAGAAGTAGGCCAACCATTTGATCAACCAATGTTTCCTATCGTATGGAAAAAATAAACATAGAAACGAGCTTAATTCAAATCGCTAAAATTTGATAAGCTATACAAAGTTGAGCTAGCCAACCGCCCGCAAAAGCAAAAGTACGCAAAAATGAAACACCTAGAATATAAAAAATATAATGGGCTAAACGTAACCAAAAATAAGCAAGTGCTGCGGATACAGTGGCTTCATTAGATATATTCGCCAAATTCGCGACGACAACTAAAATAGCAAATGAGATTAAATTCTCAATTGAATTATAGTGGGCTTTTTTAGCTCTTTCAGCCCAAGACGATAGTGGTTTATCATCCACCGTATATCTCAGCACAGTTATCAGTCCAAAATTCATAATACGGACAAGTGAATAAGGGAACCACATAAAAAGAGTTAATAATGAGACCCACACAAGGACTTCAAGTTCTGTCGTCATTAGATATCACCTTTCAAATAAAAAATTATTCTTTAAGTTTATAATTTGCAAAAACATCAAGCAATATTAATAATATCGAATAAATTAAAATTTTAATTAAAATTATAAATCCAATTCAGTCTTTATCCCAAACAGGGCGGCGGACCTCTGGATCAACTATTCTATGATTTCGATCGCGGAGTGAAGCAATTTGATCCATCTCATCGTCCGTAAGTATAAAATCAAAAATATTAATATTTTCACTAATTTGGGAATTTGTAAGTGCGCGAGGGACAACGATAATATCAGGCTGCTGTACAAGCCATTTCAGCGCAATCTGCGCTGGAGATTTACCGCGAGATTGAGCTATCTTGATAATCACGGGATCTTTCAATACCGCCCCACGCGCTAAAGGCACATGACAAGTAACGAGCAAACCATTTTTTCGGCAAGCGTCAATTACTTTGTCCTGATGAATATAAGCGTGATATTCTACTTGGTTGGTAAATAATGGCTCCGACGTTTTCTGCATGGACTCTTCAATAAGAGAAACAGTAAAGTTGGAAATCCCAATATTTCGCGCTAATCCATCTCGCTTCGCTTTTGCTAGTGCCCCGAGTGTCTCCTCCAAAGGCACATTTGGTTGTGGCCAATGAATTAGGAGTAGGTCGATATAATCCAGTCCAAGTGTCTCTAAACTAGTTTCCACCGAACGCGCAAAATCATCTTTGCGCGCATTTTCTTCAGTTACCTTTGAAGTAACCCATATATCCTCGCGATTTACGCCCGAGGCCCGTATACCTTCACCAACCCATTGTTCTGAGCCATACTTACGTGCCGTATCAATATGGCGATAGCCACATTCAAGGGAATGTTTAATAAGACCAACTGCCCGCTCAGGCTCCGGAAAAAGCATAGTGCCATACCCAACAACTGGAATATACGCTCCTTGCGAGGAAAGAGTGGGGGCTTTAAACAAATCCATACTACAACTCCTTAATTTCCTATTTTTTAGTTTAAACTTTAATTCGTAACTAAACTATTATTAAATTATCAGGTGTATATTGCAATCACGCCTTCGGGTTAGAAAGAAACATTAGATGATTAGCTAGTTCTAAAGGCGCAGACAAGAAAGGCGAATGGGATGTATTCATTGTAATAACTTTTTCGCGGGGTAATTCTGTATACATTTTTTTTGAAATTCTGGGGTAATAGCCCTGTCTTGAGGACATTCAATATACATTCGCCGAACACTCCTGAAATTTTTTTTATTCGTAGACATAGGAACATCCATCGGTTGAAGCGATTGAGGCACTAATTTTGATTTAGCCCATAGAATATCATCATCAGAACTATCATGATAAAAAACCTTTTCCGAGCCTTGTTCCTATACGGAGCTATAACCCTTTTTTTTATTTAATTCTCTATATTCAGGGAGAATCGATCCACTCGGCTCCCTATTAGAAATGCTATGGCGACTATCTCCATTTCTTAACAAAAGTGCAGACAAATAAACTAAAACCTCAATATTATTGGGTCGATTTTCGGCAGCTTGTGTAATAGTTAAACCACCCAAAGAATGGCCTACTAAAATTACTTTTCCTCGCTGCATATCAAGTAAATTGCAAACACAATTAACATAAGATGCTATGCTAATATCACAAATTGGAGTTTTGTCCTTCCCATGTCCTGGCAGGTCAGGGGCTAACACAATATGACCATTTTGTTCTAAAATATATTTAACTTTCTCCCAGCACCATCCACCATGCCATGCCCCATGAATCAGAATGAATGTAGAAATTCAATACCTCCAATTTTTAATTCAACGATTAGCAAATATTCTTTAATACTATAACGAACGCTCTTGCCATAACTTATTTAACTCCTCATTATTCTCTGGTTGTTCGGAGAATTTAGGTAACCCATCAGCAAATGGAAACCAGTCTTGGGCACTGCGTGTCCAAATATGTGCCACCGGGTAAAACCAGTTCGGGTTTTCCAAAGTTCCAGCTTTTACGACCACGAATTTACTTTTATCCGATTTTCCACAGATCCGAGTACCGCATTCTGGACAAAAAAATCCGGTTTTGGAGCTTCCGCTATCTGATATGGTTTTGATTTTTTTGTAATCCCCACTCGTTATAGAAAAATCTCCTGAGTCTACACGAACAGACATTCCAAAGGCACTAGCTCCTACTTTTTGGCATTCAGTGCAATGACAATTATAAACTGTAATGGGTTCACCCTTAATTTCGTAGCACAAACTCCCGCACAGACAGCTTCCAGTATAAGAATCTTTCATAGTATATTCTCTTTTTTTAAATATTAGTCGCCTAAAAATACAAGAAGAACACTTTTCTTAAAATTAAACTTAGCTTAATATTATTCACTTTCGGTTAGCAAGGATTATTAAAGAATGGAAGATGATCAGGAATATTCACCAGAAAAAATTTGGAAATGGGATAAGAAAGTTGAGGGGAAATATGGAAAAATAAATCGACCCACCGCAGGTTCAAGAATTAAGAGTAGACTGCCGATTGGCAATCACCCACTTCAACTCTATTCTCTAGCAACCCCAAATGGAGTAAAAGTTACGATATTGTTAGAGGAATTATTAGCTCTCGGGCATAATGGTGCAGAATACGATGCTCATTTAATTTCAATTAATGATGAAGATCAATTTAGGAGTGGATTTGTTGAAATTAATCCCAACTCAAAAATACCGGCATTAGTAGATTATAGTACTAAGCCCTCACAGCGTGTTTTTGAATCTGGATCAATTTTACTATATTTAGCTGAGAAATTTGAATCCTTTATCCCAAAAGACTTGCCTTCTAGGACTGAATGCATATCCTGGTTATTTTGGCAAATGAGCAGTGCTCCTTACCTAGGCGGCGGTTTTGGCCATTTTTATAATTATGCTCCAACAAAAATTAAATACGCGATTGATAGATTCAGTATGGAAACCAAACGTCAATTGGATGTGCTAGATCAGCATCTGGACGAAAATCAATATATGTGTGGGAATAATTATACGATCGCAGATATGGCAATATGGCCGTGGTACGGGGTTTTAGCACTTGGTAAGCTATATGATGCGGGCAAATTCTTGGAGGTTGAATCATATACACATGTTCAAAGATGGACTAAGGAAATAGGAAACAGGAAAGCTGTTCAACTTGGTCGCATGATAAACAGAACTTGGGGAGAAGAGAGCGAAAAGGTAATAGAACGGCATAATAGTGATGACCTATTAGGAAAATCCGGGGTTATCGCTTAAGAAAATTGAATTGCGGAGTTGCTAATAAATTTATCTATAAACTAATTAAATACCTTATGGATTTTATCTGATAGATGACACGAGTAAACCGCGTATGTTTTATTTGCTTTAGCGCATATTGAGAGAAATAATACTATTAAAATCTATAGGAATATTTTGAAATCTCAGTTTAAGGAGAGACACTTGTTTAATGCATTAAAAATAGAAAAAGATAATAACGGCCAAACATCATCTAAAATTCAACCTATTAATATTGAAGATTTGCCAAAAGGTAATGTAACCGTAGCGGTAGAATATTCTACATTAAATTATAAGGATGCCCTGTGTCTAAGTCCTGGCGGCGGGGGATTAGTAAGAAACTATCCACATGTGCCGGGCATTGATTTTGCTGGTGTTGTAGAACATTCTTCCGACGTTCGTTATAATCCGGGCGACAAAGTTATTTCAACTGGTTGGCATGTTGGTGAGAGATATTGGGGGGGATACGCTCAGAGGGCGCGTATAAACGCCGACTGGCTGGTTCCTGTCCCATCAGGCCTTAATACTTACCAAGCGATGTCAATTGGAACAGCTGGGTTCACGGCCATCCTTGCGATATTGGCCCTAGAAAATAATGGATTGGTCAAAGATAATGGGCCCGTTTTAGTCACAGGAGCTGCCGGGGGTGTTGGTTCAATAGCTATCGCAGCACTCAAGAAACTTGGTTACGAAATAACAGCTGTTACGGGGCGCCCTGAAACAGAAGATTATTTAAAAGAATTGGGTGCGTCGCAAATTATGCCACGAGATGAAATTAACCATAGTATTAACAAACCCTTAGAGAGCGCGACTTGGAATGGATGCATTGATGCTGTTGGTGGCTCAATGCTAGGTCGAGTTTTAGGACAAATGAAGTATAATGCCTCTGTAGCTCTAGTTGGCAATGCAGGAGGACCAATTTTTTCTGCAGCTGTTATTCCATTTTTATTACGTGGCATAAACTTACTTGGAATAGATAGTGTCACGCAACCATACGAGCAAAGAATTAAGGTCTGGCACCGTATAATGGATTGTTTGCCGATAGCACTACTTGATAAAATTGCAACACCTGCCAAATTAAGTGATATACCTAATTTGGCTGAAAAAATTTTGAACGGCCAGGTTAGAGGTCGAGTTGTTGTTGATGTAAATCAATAAACTCGTCAATTTTTTGAAAAAAAGAATTTTTTAGAAACTGGTATCAGCGAAAAGAATTTATTTTGTTGGTTTAAGGGTAATCATTGAGTTTAATCTAAAACGCTATAACTTTATTTTTTTATAAACTATCAAAATCAAAAATAATAATAACCTGTCATCTATAAAGTGATCTGGCATATGAGCAACAGGCGTAACATGTGTATATAGTTTTTGGAAAAAATACTTGTGGTTGCTAAAGAAAAAGTCAAATCTAAAGTTGCGGATATTACAGTTGATAAATCCGAAATAGACAAATTTAATGTGCTTGCCAAGGAATGGTGGGATCCTAACGGAAAATTTCACGCCGTACATAAGTTTAATAGAGCGCGATGTGATTATATAAGCACATACATTATCAACTCGTTTTCTCGTTCTGAAGACAATGCATTTCCCTTAAAAGGGATCAGTATACTGGATATTGGTTGTGGCGGTGGCCTTGTTAGCGAACCATTATCAGTCTTGGGTGCAAATGTTGTAGGAATAGATGCGGCAAAAAAAAATATTGAAATTGCTAAACAGCATTGTGCGATATCAGGCCTAAACATTGACTATCGACATGGAACCGCCAAATCAACTCTGAACAGTGGAGAAATCTTCGACATTGTTCTTAACCTTGAGGTAATCGAACACGTTTTAGAACCAAGGCAATTAATCATGGACTGCGCAAAGTTGCTAAGGCCTGAAGGATTACTAGCCGTTGCTACGCTAAATCGAACACTTCAAGCGTTCATAATAGCAATACTGGGTGCAGAGTATGTCTTACGATGGTTACCCCGTGGCACGCACGATTGGAGGCGTTTCTTAAAGCCCAAAGAACTAGCCCAAATGATTACAATGAATAATTTGGAAATATGCAAAACTGCGGGACTATCTTTCAATCCGTTTGCGAGGCAATGGAGAATAACAAACGATGAATCTGTCAATTATTTGATGATAGCGAAAAGAAACGCAAGCTTACAAAGTGAGAAAGCGAAATGATCAACAGTTACTATCCAGTGTGGTTAATCAGGGATTTAAGATCTGATCATGCAGGCGAGGTAGGTGCCGTCTGGATTTATCGAGGTATATTAGCCACCAGTAATGATAATCTAATACGTGCATTTGCCCAAAAACACCTAGAAACTGAAAAATCTCACCTAAGAGAAATAGAAAAAATACTTCCTGCAAACCAACAAAGCCGGCTCCTTTTATTCTGGAAAGCAGCAGGATTTTTTACTGGTTTAATACCTACTCTTTTCAGCACTGACAGCACATTATATACGATTGAGTCAGTCGAAACATTTGTTGATAAACATTATCGTAATCAACTAACGAGGTTAAAGCCACTCACTCACTTTAGTAAGAAACTTTCGTACGTTTATTCAATTCTGCTTAAATGCCAGTCCGACGAGATAAAACATCGTGATGAAGCTACAGAGCAAACTAAAGCCGTTCGAGGTATTGTCACGAGTGCTTGGTGTTCGTTAGTATCTTTTGGTTCATTCGCGGCTGTTTGCCTAGCGAGACGATTTTGACCATTCCATCAGTTAGAGACTTTAATTTAAGCCGTAGTGCTGCATTAAAGCATTTAAACAAAGTGATCCCGCAACTGGGTACTTTTTATCGTGACAATCGGAATTTTGATCCAGGGCCATTCAACCATGATGCTGTAACAGAATTATCTCCATCACTTCGTCACAGAGTCGTGCTCGAGCAAGAGGTCATCAGAGAAGTCTTATTGTCACATTCTTTCGATATTGCTGCGAAATTCATTACTGAAGTGTTCTGGCGAACCTACTGGAAAGGATGGCTAGAAATGCGTCCAACGGTGTGGCAAGATTATCAAAAAAAACGTGATCAAGATATAACAAACTGGGAAAACAACGATAAACTTATTAAAGCGCTGGACGGAGATACGGGAATTGAATGCTTTGACTCTTGGGTCAAAGAACTATGTGAGACAAATTATCTACATAACCATGCCAGAATGTGGTTCGCAAGTATTTGGATTTTTACGTTACAGTTGCCATGGACCCTTGGAGCTGATTTTTTTCTTAAACATTTACTAGACGGAGATCCTGCCTCAAACACACTTTCATGGCGTTGGGTCGCCGGACTCCAAACTAGAGGTAAGGCCTATCTAGCTTTGGCTGATAATATTAGAAAATTTACTTTAGGGCGGTTTAATCCAAAAAACGATATTATTGAAAATGCGAAGCCTTTGGAATGGCAAGAACCCCCAAGGCCTCAAAAAATTTTAGCGAATGATGGTTTTAAGTCAAATGTTCCGACCTTATTAATAGTTACTGAAGATGATCTTTCTCTACGGAATGCTCCTTTACCTCATTCAAATATTGTATGCATCATTTCCCTAAATTCGACAAAAAAAAGATCGATCATGGGGGTCTCAAACAGTGTAATAGAATTCTCTAACGAGGCCATTTATAATGCAGTAACCGATTATGCCAACGCGAAGGCAATACCCATTACCTGTCTCTCAAACGTACCAATAGGTGAAATACCTAAAATTACGCATGACCTTGGTGTAAGGCAAATTGTATCTTTATATTCTCCTGTCGGGCCTTCCCAAGAGATTATAGGTAAAGTTAACGCAATGGCAGAAAAACAGGCTCTACCTATTATCACAGTTATGCGTGATTGGGATGCTATATGCTGGCCATATGCAACCAAAGGGTTTTTTAAATTTAAAGAGTCAATTCCCACATTCATTAAACAATTTAATCTAACCTGATCATTTTTTTATACAAAGAACGCTAATAATTTTATAATATTGATGTAAAAAAAATAGCGATGGCTGTATACGGTATAAACTCTAAATTTTATTGCTGCCTCATAGTTAATCTGATTGCTCGCCCGTTATATTCAATTTTTATCAAACAGTGCCAGTTGAATCTCTTTTAGGGGCAATTCCAAATTTCTTTTATTATTAGATAAGCGTTTATAACTTTTTTTCTTGAATGTTTTCTTTCTGCTGCCATGTTTATCTTGTATTTTTAATGCTATCTCTTTGTGGCTATCACTTCTTCGAATTGACCAAACTTTTTCACGTGCGGTTCTTGCAGCCTTCAAGTGGTCAACTATCGGGCGAGGGTATGTGTCTTTCAAAAGTTGATTAGCATCTCGCCAATTCCATGGCTCGTGAATATATTTATCTGGAACCAATGTGAGTTCGGGCAACCAATGCCTAACAAAAGAGCCAGTTGGATCCTGCTCCTTTCCTTGTTTAATTGGATTGTAAATACGTGGTAAATTTATACCAGTAGTGCCAGACTGCATTTGAATTTGGGACCAATGTATACCCGGTTCATAGTCAGTAAAAAGCCGAGCTAATTGTTCGCCTGGTTTACGCCAGTCCATCCACAAGTGGTAGCTTGCAACTGATACTAACATGGCACGCATTCTAAAGTTTATCCATCCTGTGGCTCGTAACATACGCATACACGCATCAACAAATGGCCACCCCGTCTCGCCCTTACACCAAGATTGAAAATAATGTTTATTATCAAACCTCATTCCGTTATAAGCTGAATGTAGATTTTTCCATTCTAATTCCACTTCATCTTCTAATTTTTGCATGAAATGACAATGCCAATACAAGCGACTATTAAATGAAGACAAACTTCGATTCCAAGAACTAGAGTTCTCGACTTTCCCTTCGAGGATTTCACTTTTCTGTTTCTCGGTTGCATGAGAAACTTCTCGTAAAGATAGTGATCCATAAGCTAAATATGGTGAAATACGGGAACACGATTTTTGAGCAGATATAGGGGATGACATATTTGTCCTATAATTAAGTTCTCTCTTGAATATAAAACTCTCTAACCTCTTAAGTCCTTCGTTTCTGCCACCTTTTTGGCGAAAAACACAGTCATCATCGTCAAGCTTAAGATCCTCGATTTTAGGTATGGGCCCTGAGTGTAGTTTAGGAAAATTCCTACTTAAATTAGGAATACAGCTTTGTTTTCTATTCGCAAATTTCTTTCTCTCAGCAGCCCAATTATTACGATCTGATTGGCCTCGAATCACTCCATTCTGAGGAAGCTCAATCCATTCAACACCCCGAGTTCTGCACCATTGGGCCACGGTTTTATCCCTATTAAAAGTCCAAGAATTCCCTGTTTCCTCATGCGACCAAAGATTCTTAAACTTATTGTTTTGATAAATTTGAGAGAGAATCTCAATTGTATTTCCACACCTAACAATTAAGGGCACACCCAACCGATCAAAAGATATACGAAGTTCAATCAAGCAATCGCGAATAAAGTTCCATTGTCGAGCAGAAGTATCTGAACCTAGCCAGTAATCGGGTTCGGCGATATATAAAGGCACAACCGGCCCCCTCTCGGCTGCCTGAGCCAGAACTTCATTATCGGAAACCCTAAGATCGCGCTTAAACCATACCAATTGTGTGTTTTCTTCTCTCATTATTTAAGTACGAACTCTTCGGTTAGTCAGATTGTCTTATCCTAGGTGTTCTGTTAACCTATATTTCTTAGCAAAACACATTTTATTCATAAAACGCAATAAAGAGGCAAGCAATGCTAACACTTTATCATCACGGATCATCTGTTTGCGCCGCTAAGGTAAGAATGTTTCTTGATGAGAAAGAAATTAACTGGGAGGGTGTTTATATTGATATTCTTAAGGGAGATCAGTTTGAGCCTAATTACTTAAAAATTAACCCTAAGGCGGTAGTTCCAACCCTTGTTCATGACAACGCTGTAATTAGGGAATCAACAGTGATCTGTGAGTACATTGAAAACGTGTTTGCCGAGCCTCGTATTCGGCCCACAGACCCTTTGGAATGTGCGGAAATTATGTATTGGACAAAAGCCGTCGATGAAGATCTTCACCCTGCTTGTGCAGCCCTTACATTCATGGCGTCCCACCGTCATACGATTAACAGGCTAGGTAAAGAAGGTGTAGAAAAATTTTTGGCTAGCACGCCGCCTTTTTCCGTCAGTCCAGATTGGCATGAACAAAAAAAAATTTATGTGCGAGAAGCATTTAAAGCCCCAGATGCGGCAAAAAAAGTTATACTCTACGATGACTATATTTCTAAAATGGAGGATGCGCTTTCTAAGAATGAGTGGTTAGTTGGCAAACATTTTTCTCTAGCAGATATTGCAATGGTTCCATATCTCGTAAGGTTAGATATGTTGCAAATGTCAAAGATGTGGGAAGGAGGGCGCAGACCATATGTAAAAAATTGGTTTGATAAAATAAAAATTCGACCCAGTTATAAATCGGCCCTGCTTAAATGGGTTCCAAATGAATTAGAACAAGACCTAAATAAAAATGGTAACAAAAGTTGGCCCGATGTAGCTAAAATTCTAGGAATATCAGTATAAATATTTTACGAAATCGCAATCAAAAGTTAAAATCAGATCTGGTCTTTTTAGAATTTTTTTCCATAAATAAAAAAATTATTATAATTTACTCTAGAATAAAGGCTCTATTTTATGTCTGATCATTCATTACAATTGAACTCAATAGAAGCCCGCGACTCCAATTCAATAATACATCCACTTACAAATCTTAAAACTCATTTGGAAAAAAAAGCTCTGGTAATACACGATGGTAATGGTGTTTGGGTAACTGATGTACATGGCAATAAATATATAGAAGGCATGTCAGGGCTCTGGTGCGTCTCTCTGGGTTATGGTCAGGAACGACTTGTTAAAGCTGCTACGGATCAAATGAAACAACTGCCATACTATCATTTAACAAATCACAAAAGTCACTTACCAGTTATCGAGTTAGCTGAAAAGCTATTAGAAATAGCGCCAGTCCCAATGTCAAAAATTTGGTTTTCAAACTCAGGATCAGAGGGCAATGATAGTGCAGTTCGAATTGTTTGGTACTATTGGCATGCAATGGCTAAACCAGAAAAGCGAAAAATAATAGCCCACCAAAGAGCTTATCATGGCAACACCATCGCATCCGCTAGCCTATCTGGTATGTATTACAACCATGCATCGTTTGGATTGCCTTTAGATGGATTTCTGCATATTACGCCACCTCATTACTACCGGTATTCAAACTCAGGAGAAAGTGAAGAGGATTTTACTACACGCCTCGCAGATGAACTTGACCTATTAATTTGCACTGAAGGCCCCGAGACAGTGGGCGGATTCTTTGCTGAGCCAATAATGGGTTCCGGCGGCGTAATCATTCCACCTCCAACCTATTATCAGAAAGTTCAAGCTGTTCTTAAAAAATATGATATTTTGCTGGTTGCCGATGAAGTAATAACCGCTTTTGGACGAACTGGTAATATGTTTGGTGCAACCACAATGGAGCTCAATCCTGATATGTTAGTCTGCGCGAAAGGGCTATCAAGTGCTTATATTCCAATATCAGCATTAATGGTTAATGCACGTATTTTTGATGTAATCTCTAATGAAAGTGACAGAGTTGGAGTATTTGGTCTGAGTTTTACTTACTCTGGACATCCTGTATCAGCGGCAGTAGCAAGAGAAGCCCTGAATATTTATGAAGACGAAAATATTATAGAACATGTACGATCAATGGAACCATATTTAATTGGTGGTTTAAAAGAACTTTTAGATCATCCACTCGTTGGAGAGGTGCGTGGAATAGGTCTCCTTGCAGGTGTTGAGTTGGTTAAAGATAAAGTAACCGGAGAGGCCTTTGATTCATCACATCAAATTGGAGGATACTGTGCTGATCGTGCTGAATCACATGGACTAATTGTGCGTGCCATCGGTGATACAATAGCCTTCTGCCCACCACTTATTATTAAAGAAAGTGAGATCAAAGAACTAATTACTCGCTTTGGGGCCGCTCTCGACGATACCCTAATAATGGCAAAAGAGAATAATCTACTCTCATAAATATAGAAATAAATTAATGTTATCGGAGCTTCAATGAGACAAGAATCTTAATAATTTTCCTAATAAAATATTTCCACGTATTTTATCCAACAGTTTTATAACAAAATTAATAATTGTTTGACCCGTTTATTATTGTAGGTAAGCTTATCACTAATTTCTTTTGCATTTAATACTAACAAAATGAATCATTTATTGGGTAAATTGGAATCATTATGGAAAGAAAACTCTGTACAATTTTTGCTCTAGATGTTGTTAGTTATAGCAAACTAATGGCTAAAGATGAGGCAACCACTCTAAAAACTTTGAATAAAAGACGCAAATTTATTGATGCTTTAATTGCCGAGTACGAAGGCAGAATTTTTAACACTGCGGGGGATAGTGTATTAGCCGAGTTTACAAGTCCCGTAAGGGCACTGGAATGCGCGATACAGATTCAAAATAATTCACAAGCACTAAATAATATTGCCGATGATAATAATGCCATGAGTTTCAGAATTGGTATTAATATTGGTGATGTTATGGTCTCAGATGACAACTTATTTGGTGATGCCGTAAATATTGCAGCTAGATTAGAGGCTGAAGCTATTGTTGATGGGATATGCATATCTCAAAGTACATTTGATATGGTCAATCTTAGAGTGAAGGTTTCCTATGAAGATGCCGGTGAGTTAGACCTTAAAAATATAGAGCGGCCGATAAAAGCTTACAATGTGCTTAAAAGTAAGGGAGCGACAAGGGGTATAGTTAACTCAGATGAAGCACCAAAAATAAAATACGAAAATGTGACACCGGGTTCGGTGGCTGTCATGTTATTTAAAAATTTAAGTAAAGATGAGGAACAAGACTATTTTTGCGAGGGCTTTTCAGAAGATTTAGTATCCGCACTTTCGCGATATAAGAATTTGTTTGTTTCATCAAGTAATGCAAGTTTTTCATATTCTTTAAAAGAAAAAGTCCCCGCAGACATTGGCGTAGAACTTGGTGTAATGTACCTATTGGAGGGGAAAGTCAGAAAGCTGGGTAACAAAATAAGGATAACAGCCTCTCTAATTATAGCAGAAACTGGTAATACCATTTGGTCTAATAATTTTGATGCAGAGCTTGATGATATTTTTGATGTACAGGACGAGTTGATCCTCAACATTGTATCAAAGATCGTTGGAAATGTGGAACGTGATCAAGTCCAACAACTAGCAAATTCAAAACCTGAGAATATGAGAGCTTATGACCTCGTATTGCAAGGATTAGAATTTCATAGAAAAGGGTCTATTTCAGCTGAAAATAATAAAAAAGCTTTGGCTCTTTTTACACAAGCTATCGAAGTTGACCCTTCATATGCCCGCGCTTACGCTTGGAAAGCCTGCTCTATGGGAAACAATGCTGAATGGTATCCAGACGAGATACCCAAAAATTGGTTCGAAGATGCGCTTGTTTTACTAAACCGTTCTCTGGAGTTGGATCCAAATGATCCCGAAGCCCACAGAATAATGGGTGCTGTAAAATTACTAGTCGAGGGGGATATAGAAAGTGCACTTTTCCATCATGAAAAAGCAATAGAAATATGCCCAAGTGATACATACCACATTGCAAGATATGCAATTTTATTATGTTATTTAGGTGAACCAGATAAGGCTCTGTTAGAGATAGAGCGAGCAATGAGAATTGATCCTTTTTGCTCAGATTTAGTATTAGAAGCTCAAGGCTTATGTTTTTACGTTCTAAAAAAATTTAAAGATGTTGTTACAAGTTTCAAGAAGATGCAAATAGACACGAGGAATAGTCTTTTCTATCATGCTTCGAGTTTACAGGAATTGGGGGAAAAAGAAAAAGCGATAAATACTCTAAATATTGCTTTAAATGAGAGTGGCATGTCTATTGAAAAATTTATTTCCACTCAACTTTTTAAGGATAAAGATACCTTGCAGACTTTAAAACTATCATTAAATTCTATTTAGTAATAAAGTTACGGAATTTTGCAGGTGCTAATAAAGACTGTTAGTGCAGACGCTTAATTACATTAAGGAAAAATGATATTTAAATTCCGAGTAAATAGTTCTGTTCAACGCCAAGAGACTTTATGAATCCAATGATAATATTCACCTGTGTTGATTTCTATTAAAGTCAGAACTTACTTCCCCGTATAAACACCGCGGAACGAACGGGTAATTATCTGTTATAAAATACGCATAAATGCCTGATATCTCACCACCATTACATCGGTCGAGTGTATTTTTACCACCCACATACTCATAATCTTCATTGAATAATCCGTCATAAACGCCGGGCGGTCCTCCTCTTGGCCTCATCCCCTCCTTGAGTTTCCAGCCAGATTTTTTTTCTCTTGGAAGGTAATGAATTTCAAAACCATCTCTGGCAAACCCTACAAGCGAACTACCAGATGTTTTGTTAAGACTGCTCGCTATACCGTGGTAGTGATATAAACCCGCCCGCCCCACGTGACCGTTATTAAAATCGAGGCCTAGCTTACCGGGTGCACCAAATATTTCTAAACTCCAATTTCTATTTCCTTTTCGACTGTGACCTCGCCGAGCGTTTGCATCCCAGAATCCCGCAGTACTTGGCCTGAATGGTACGCCATTTATTGCTATCCCGATAATTCCTTTAATTGACTTTGCGACGGTTCCCTTTTTCGGGTTCAATGGCACACACCCATTTAGCGTCTGTTCCGAAATAGCATTAGGATTTCCTCGGTTCGGAAAAACTCCTACCGAGTGATCCGGAATTCCATTCGCTACAAAACATCGATCCCCATTTATCGTCGATATTTTAATTTTATTAATACTAGCACTCCAAACGGGTAGAACAAATACAAATGGAGTCAAACCAAAAAGAATAAACCAGGCAAATTTCTTCATAACATTTAAAATAGTAATTTTATTTTTATTATCAAGAAAAATAAAGCGCGCTCAATGAGTATGTTTTTTCACCAATTCCCGTCAAGACTTACGAGTTATTTTTATATAGCGAATACCTTTGCTATGTTTGGCTTCTTCATCAGCAAACTTAGATATTTATGCCCGCTTTGTAGCCACTAATTCCATATGTTAGTCTCGGGATGCGGACGCTTCTGGACATGTTTTGGAATAACCTGAGAGCCTGTAAAAACCAAAATACAATAAAAAAGTCTAACTAGCTCGCCAATTCGCGCAGAAAGATTTTCATTTCTTTGGTAAAAATATGAACCCAGCGGCCACTTTTTATTGCCGACAAAATAACAGCTACTGTTTTTGATGCCGGATGAATAAAAATTAGTTGCCCATACTTCCCCATAAAAAATATAGACGAGCCACTTGGGCTTTTCCACGTTTGGTAGGTATACCCAAATGGTCCAAGGCCTGGACAGTATTTACCAGCGCCGATTGGACAATCGATAAATTCCTTGTCTATTCCATATATTTTATTTATCCAATTAATAGAAATTAATCGTTCACCCAAAAAATTTTTTCCACCGTTGGCTATCATTAACCCTAACCTCATATAGTCACGAAGCCGCGCATTAAAAAAAGCATTGGTCAAAACTTCGCCGCTGCCACTTTCCAAAACACTAGCATCATCCTCGGCTCCTATCTTACTCCATAGTTTTTCTTCAAAAACCTTATGCCATGAGTTTTTAAAAACACTTTCGATAATTTTTCCAAGAATAAGCGCATTCGAATCATTATAAGTAAAAGTTGTGCCGGAGGGAGCGATGCGAGTGTCATGATTTGTAACAACTTCTAAAACTCTTGAATTGCCAAATAAAAGTGGCATTATTAATTTCCTTTGATCAGCCTTTATACCGCTTGTCATCGTTAAGAGTTGTCTAATCGTTACTGATTTCCATTCAGAATTCCGCAGTTCCTGGAGATATTTAATAGCTGGATCATCCAAATTCTTTATTAGATTCTGATGAAGTGCTATACCGATTAAAATAGCATTAAACGATTTTTGGATCGAAAATGAAGCAAAACGTTGTTGCTGGGTCCGAGAATAACCATAGTACTCTGTTATAATTTTATTATTTTTTGAGACTATCAAAGCGGTTAAGGGATAGCTTTCTATTAAATTTGATAACGCGCTTTTAAAATTGCTAGTATTTTCACCTTCTAAGTAATCAAGGGTTTGAATCTGATCTGATCTTAAAATTTCCTTATATTTAAAAAGGCGCTCCATATTTGTGAACGAACCAATCTTATAACAATTTTTAGTATAGTTCTTATCACCCCGTGTCATTGATGGAATTGGATAATTACGGTCACCACAAAACATTTCACTTGCGAGAAATCCTCGCTTTGACTCTACAATTCGCGCCGAATCAGCTTTGACTGCAAAAGTTATTATACTATTTACTATTAGTAAAAAAATAGTCATAAATTTATTAAAATGATTTAACGATTTTTTGTTCATGCAGAAATATTAATGAATTTAGTCGAAAAAAAATAGCCTAAAAAAAACTTATAATATTTTTTTTGTAAGCCTTACCAATGAGATAAGAGTTATTATCAGAAAATCGTCCACGAGATGGCAAAATAATTAGCCTTCAATCGACAAATGTCAAATGATGATCGTGTACAGCCCTATGAGTGTGCAGCCTTCTGTCATTGGCTCCTACTAAACTAGTAAGATAGTTATTCACGTTTTATATCTGTTAGTAATTTCTCTTTGATTTAACGACCATTTATTGACATCATAGCAATTTGAACGGTTCTATAACAATTTAATTTTATAGTTAACCTACTCCAGGCCAAGGTTACTTCAACCCTTTGTCTAACAATATCTTCATTTTCTGTTCACTGGTCTGTGCAACAAGCCGGCCGATCTCTTTACCCCCCTTAATCAGCACAATGGTTGAACGGCGAGGTATTTTCCTGCTGGTAGTTACACTGTGAGAACCGAAGGTGTCCCAGTCAATGAGAATGAAATTTATAGATTTATTGTATTGCGGATAGCTCGCACGGAGCCTTTTAAGCACACGTTTTTGACGCGCACAAGTACCTCACCAAGACGAAAGATAGCCAAGAAGAACAGTGTCACCCCGCTCTATAGCTACCTTAACTAAGCCAGGCGAGTAATTAGTCCAACCCGTTTCTGCTTGCGCAGCCATTGGAGACCCACCCAACAGTAATAATAGGACCGAGATATTTAACATCAACTTTTTCATAAAATAAACCCCTTTCTGTTTGGTTACGTAAAACACTGACTGCTAGATTAATAGTATCAGATTACCGTCATAAATTTGTAATACAATTGGTTTAAAGAAGCATATGGTTAGCCTAACTGTTTCATCGGACTCGAACTCGCAAAACAAACCGATTGATAGTGGTGCGGTTTTGTTTAAACAGGTGCCAAGCATTGCGCGCTATCCGAATTTTCTACGTAAATTTTTGGTGTTCACCCTGCAATGGTTGATCTCCGAACGCCGCATAAATGAATTTCTTAGTAAACATGCGCTGACACGGGATTTTGATTTCATCGATCAGGTATTTCAGCTTCTCCAAACAGATTGTACAGTCCGCCACAGTGATCTTGAAAATATTCCAGCAGACGGCCGGGTTATTATTGTTGCAAATCACCCGCTTGGTGGTTTGGATGGTTTAGCGTTGTTGCGGCTGGTGTCTAGTGTACGCCGCGATGTACGCATTGTCGTGAATGAATTATTGTTGAATATCACTCAACTCAATAATTTGTCTTTACCAGTTGATGCGATGGGTGGTGAGACCAGAAAGGCTGACATCAGCCGAATTCGGGACGCTCTCAATAATGATGAAGCTGTCATAATTTTCCCTTCCGGGGAGGTGTCCCGCGCCAGCCCGAAGGGTATTCGTGACCGTAAATGGCTACCAGGTTTTATCCAACTTGCCAAAACCACGCGCGCGCCTGTATTGCCGGTGCATATTAAAGCTCGTAATTCTAATTTGTTTTATGCCGTATCGCGGATCAGTCGACCATTATCGATGCTGATGCTACCCCGCGAAATGCTTGGTTTTCGGGGGCAGATTAAATTTACCATTGGTCAGATGATTGCGCCAAAGGCGATCGAGAGCTTGCCATTTTCCAGAAAAAAGCGGGCATCGCTGCTCCGTGAGCATCTGTGGCGCATCGGAGTGGGCAAAAAACCATTATTTGATACTGAAACAAGCATTATCCACCCTCAGAACCGGCAAGCCATTCGGGCAGAATTGAAACAGGCTGAAATATTAGGCCAAACATCTGACAATAAGACTATTTTACTATTTGATTATCGTGACAATTCGGTTGTTTTAGATGAAATCGGACGGCTACGTGAGATTACATTTCGTGCTGTCGGCGAAGGTACCGGACGCCGCAAAGACACTGACCATTTTGACCAATATTACCGTCATTTGATTCTATGGGATGAGAATGATCTGGAAATTGTGGGCGCCTACCGGATGGGTGAAATATGGAAATGGCCGCACCACGACAGTGCTTTACTCTATAGCAGTTCACTATTTGACTATTCCGATA